>Ga0208013_1000603_pt1 | contig 19231 bp, 2 predicted proteins | sample 16_taG_FD_184091 | JGI IMG/M metagenome (GOLD analysis project Ga0208013, IMG submission 184091) | Marine viral communities from the Subarctic Pacific Ocean - 16_ETSP_OMZ_AT15313 metaG (SPAdes) (version 2) | ecosystem: Environmental > Aquatic > Marine > Oceanic | place: Pacific Ocean | collected...
AGTTGGATGATGATAGTCCCCCAAGTTCATCCCCACCACCATGCATACCGTCTAGGTCTGATGATGAATCGATTCTACCTGTTTGATTACCGAGAGAACCAGTAGTCATTGGGCTGAAATAAATAGGGCTAGGTTTTACGAATGTACGTACATCGTATACTTCGGTTACTTCCATCTCTAAATCTCCAGCACCCGCATTATGAACACACTTCACGACAGCAAGGGCTGTGCTTTGCTTAGATGCAAGATTTAGGCTACTGTTTAGTCCACTTGTATCACTTAAGAAAGCCTCAGGTGTTACCGGAAAACCGCTAGATACAGAAGAACCCTGTTCTATGTGGATACCATATCTTGGAGATTCCGTGTCACTACAAGCGTAAACAACTAACAGACAAGATTTACCGCTAGTTAATAACGTACCCCCACCCTCAATAGTACTCTGTTGTAGTGTAATGGTGTGTGTAGCACCTGCGGCTATGTTACCAAAAGGTATGATTAAGCCGTCTAATACAGCATATCCACCTCTTACTACGATAGAGTTAGTACCGTTATCAGAAACATATCCGGGGGTATTGTCTTTTTTATTTCTATTGGTATCACCTACTGCTGTATCTTCATACATCAAAATTCCATTACCATGTATGCCTTCAAATAAATTAGTTAAAGATGGAGAGAGAATATAATCCCCATCGGTCAATGTTGCCGTGTGTCCTGAAATGACGTTTTCTACCATAATATCACTTTACCTCTATCATTAATTGGATTACTACTTCGTTTGTCGATGTTTTCTTTATCGGATTGAAAACATGTCTTGTAATAGGGGTGAATCCGCTTGTACCCCTTAATTGCACGAACACTTCTTTGAGCGTTTCGTCGAATGTGTTTGCTGTCGTTAAACTACCCTCTACAAGTAGTGTTGAATTATCCATGATACGTATAGTAGGCGTTATTGTTATCGCTGGTCTACCTGCACTACCATCACTGCTAGTGGCAGGTGTACTGTCGAAACCAATAACCATTTCATTGATATTATCGGCTATTGTTTCTATCATTAATCGCTTCAAATGGTCGTTTGCTGGCATTATGATTCCCCCTCTATTATTATAATCTCTTTTTCTATTAAACCTATATTTTGAATAGTTCCGTCAGTTGCTGTGTCGCTAACTAACACACCGGTAGCAATACCATCTTCATCGAAATATAATTTCTTTCTCGCCGTACCCACTGTTATCGCCCCACCTAATCTTCCCCTATCGCTATTTCCCCCAATTAGGAAGCCAGCGTGAGATAATTCAGTAATTGTAATTATAGGAGTGACTATTATTTCTAGGCTATCAAAGAATGAAAAGTTCTCGTCTGTAATCTGATTTGTCTTATCCGGCCTTCTCTTAGATGAAGACGATATGCTACCACTTTTGATGTCTTGTAACACCCCTTCTAACCCTGATTCGCTACTGAGGAAAGTAAAGTTACTCAAAGCATTTGAAAGTCGATGTTGTGCTTCTAAAACAGTTAAACGCTTATCATCATATTCTATTATATCCCCCGGTCTTACGTCCCATAAATTAGGATGACCTTTTGATTTTATTGCACCTGATGAAGATGCATTTGCTTTCAATATCTGTCTTGCAACCGTTTTAGCACGAGATGTACTAATAATAGACTCGTCTACAATAGGTGTTGTACTTTCTATTACGTCTGTGTTGTATTTACCCTGCTGTCTACCTCTATCGTCCATTGTAAGAATCAAATCTTCATTCAATGCTATCTGTTTACCCTGTACCGTAACGCGGTTTTCTATATTATCTACTGGATTAGTATCTTTTGACCCAAAGCGTATATTACTATCTATTCTTCTACTAACATCTGCATAATTGAAAGGAACATAATTTAACACACCGTGTCTATTCATCATAGTAACCCTACCATCGTGTCTTGAAACAAAACGTAAGGCTGTGATTAAATTTACACCATAGAAATCAGATGCTAAAAATGTATTACTAACTTTACGTCTATTATTACTACCTCTAGTTGTTGTAATATGAGAGCCTAATGTTACCGCACTAATAGCATCAGGCACATTCTGAGATAATTTAAGCGCTAAATCAGTAGTTCTAAACCCAATATCTACAATCTGTGCAAGATGTACTTTTTCATCTGTAAATCCTATATCTTTCAAAGTACGACCTTTCATATTGCGTAAATCTAATCGTAATCCATTGTTTGAAGTTGTTACTGTGCTTCTCTTAATTCTGTTAATCGGATTAATTTCACTATATAGTAAATCAGTAACTGCGTTTTTTCCTCTACTAGACCACACATCACTCTTTAACGAATGACCATCGGTTTCTGTATGACTAATAATAACACTAGACTCAGATTCTACCAAGGAATATGTACGTTCAGTTCCTAAATCATAATTATCAGCATTTATTGCTTCAATAGTAACTCTTGATTTACCATCACTTCTAGGCTCTATCTTCGCATAATGTACCGCATTATCTACAAACACAGGTTGCCTAATATCATTCATTACACTTGTCAAGGCTTCATCAAACCTACCTTTTGATGATTGAATTAAACCCATTATGCACCATCTCCACTATGGTCTGATATATTGAAATCTACATCACCCTTATGCCCTTTATTGTGTAAAGACTGACTAAATCTGGGTTTTACGGTGTAGTCACTTCTCTTGAGTTCATCATCTGTGTCATCTTCTTGCCTTCTTCTAGGTGCATCAGAACGATGGTGTTGTAGCGTGTTTTCACTTACAATAACTCTAGATACACTAGATTTCAAAACAGTGTTATCAAACCCTGTTACACCAGCGCCCGGTATTTTTGGACCAAAACTAGTTGCTGTTGTGAATCCACCAGTATGGTCGAATACGAATATGGGTATGTACGGTCCATTACCATCAGGTAGACCCCTACCAGTTGGTAAATTGCTAGTGGCCGTTCTACCGTTCTCTACTTCGTATGTAAATATACCATATTTACCACCCGATGTTGCGTGAAGATAATTTTGGGTATATTGAGGCGAACTACTATCCAATGAGTTATGTATGCGATATACTTCTGTGTGTTTAGCGTCTAAGACTCTTACAGGTCTAACTAAGAACTTTACAATATTATCATATTCGTTATTTGGTACAGTGTCTGTATTATAATTTGTAACACTCCCATCGGGTGGGCTTTGGTAAGGATTGCTAGTATGACCACTTCCAATTAATGATGATACACCCCAACCAGTGTCATCAAATAACCCAGCATAACACTTTGTCTCAATTATGTATGAACCACCGTATGGTCTGAACACGTTAGTGTGTGAGTATTTATGCACAGCAGAAATAGTAGAACCTGCGTTTTGTCTTGAGAAACTTATAGTTGTATAATCTGCATCAGTTAAACTACCTTCAATTTGTAATCCACCTTCTAATATAACTCTCTGACCTATGTTTCTATCAGTGTGTAAACTATGTGCTTCTGTATTGATGACTACATGGCTTTGCTCTATACCTTCTACAACTTGTGCATCTATTCCGATTCTTGGACTAGTGCGTGAAATGACATCTTTGTGTACACTTACGCCAACTATCTCTTCTATTCTATCACTTACTGTTGCTTCTGATTTTAACAGTCCATTATCGTCTATACCAAGTTTGGCACTAATACCCCTCTTGACCTCATCGGCTTGCAGTACAGCGTTACGGGGTCGTAATAACCCATCTCCGAACAACGGTTCAGCGGTATTGTGACTCAGAACAATACCTGTCTTATGTACAGGTGCTGATAATTCTGTGAGTATCTCTTCATTGAATGCAGTTGGATATCTCACACCTCTTCCATTACCCATATCACCTACACGTAGTGAATGTACAGGCGCAAACACGTCCACCAATTCATTTGTGTTAGCATTGTTAGTATTATTCAACACACCACCGAATCGTGGTATTGTATATCCGGTAGTTACAGATATATTTCCGTTAGTCAAATTGGCTATACCTTTCAGATTGAATAGTGGCTTACCACCATTCCAAATGCGTGCATGTGCGGTGTTGCTGCCGTTGTCATAGGCATCGGCACAGTCCCATGATGGTCTGATGCCGAATCCACGCACTGGAGCACGTCTTACGGTCTCTCCACGCTCATTGCCCCACCAATCTATCAGATAGTACTGAGAGGCCACAGATAGGCTTGTTTCTCCTTTACCTTCTTCATCGCCCCACCAATCTCTTTCAGTACGTGTTGGATTTCGTATTGTGCGCACTGGTGTACCGAATGGTCTTGTCATTCTTCTACCGTCACTATATCTTACTTGCCAACCCTCTTGGTCTTGATTTAACATTCCTGTAAAGTTAGTTTGCCTCTCCATAACCCCAACGTATGTTGTAGGTTTATCCACATTGTTGTCTCCAGCACCGCCGCCGTATGACCATTGAAGGTTAACGCCATCATTCGCTTGGTTGCTGATTTTGTAGTCCTCTGTTTGTACAAGTGGCCCGGCATCGTAGTTAGTGGTATTCTGAGCAGAACCTGATGCCCCTGCTTCGTATATCGCACGCACACTATTAATGTCGTATCTTGGTCTGTTATAGGCTTGACGTACAGCGTTACGGTAGCCATAAGGTCTTCTTCTATACTGGTCCATAGCCCCAGTTATTATACCCAAAGATACCGCATAACCACCATCATCATCAGCATCTACCCATTGGATATTGCTATTAGAGGCAAAATCAGCACTTGTAGACGTTTGATGTACATTCCACGGTATAGATGCCATACCGTATAAGTCTAGTTTACTTGCATGTGGACCACCACGACTACCACAAGGCCAATATCCACTAAGCATTAAATTAGTTCCACCAGCATCATGTGTATCACTATTAGATATTACTTCACCTGTTTTATTTATATTAGGTCTCTTAATTAAAAAATCAAATGGACCTGTACTCATTGCATGTGTGAAATCGTGATAATGTATAGTTTCAAAATGTTCAGGTAATGAATTATATGCTACTTTGTTAACTGCATTACCTTTCCAACTACGAGATGTATTATCTGAGAAGTATGTATTAGGTCTACCGAGGTTAGGATGCCACATACATAGGAATGCATCAGGTACATGATTACTATATGTATCTTGATTACCATTAATTATATCAGGTAATATATTTGCAAATACACTCTTACGTTTATTTGTAAGTATTTCACCTGCTGGTAATGTATTGTAACTATGTGTTAAAGTAAGTATTGCATCATCATATATGTTATCCCAAAAACCATCAGCGCCTGATTTAGCACCTAATGTCAATGTTTTGGGTATATTGATTGTTGCAGCCGTATCTCCGCTAACGCTTATTAGTTCTTTAGAATAGATAGTTCCATTCTTGCCTGTAAACTGCACTTCTTGTTTATAGTAAGGATACATTGGGAACGTATTTGCGTTATCTACAACTATTGTTCCGCTAGTATTGAAAGATACAACAGTACATTTTGGGTTTAGACTTATACTTTTATTGTATTTATCGTATATATCAAAGTACAAAGAAGTATAACCGTTAATTGTTAACTGACTTCCTATACTTCCGAAGGTACTTCTCATAAACATATAGTAATCTTCAGGACTATATTGAGATAGTTTTCTATAATTTGTCGCTTCTGAAACTGCTGACCCATTATGTTTGATTGCATTCTTGTGTAATATGCTCCACCATGGTATATGCAAGGTGTGTGCAGGAGTTGCATCATTGAACATTTTACTATATGGGAAACCCTTTCTAGTAAATGCAGGGCTTTCTGTTAATTGTACACCTACATGGTTATACAACATTAACGGTGGTATGTTAGTAAATTGACTACCTTGGTCATTACTAATATCTAATATTGCTTCATTGATGAATACTTCACAACCACGTACATCTGCTTGCGTTGCCTTTGCTAACACTAATGTCATACCACCCTTAGTGCGGTCTACATTACCGTCACTATCCATTTTTATACCAATAACGGTATTTATCTGCTGGCTGGTCAATGCAGCGCCTGAATTATTATGGTAGCCAACTAACTGGTTATGAAACACGTTAGGTTGTATGACTATTTGGTAAGCACCCACTTCCGCAGGGTCGGGAAAGTGCCTACCTTGTGTGTATTCACTAGCAGCCTCGAGTACAATACTATGTCCTCCGGCTTTATTCACAGTTGCTGCTAAAGTTGTACTTGTGCCATCGGATGACGCTAAAACACCGTAACCGTCATACTTCAAGCCTGTTTCAAACATCAAAGTGAATGCACCACCATGAATATCGCTTGGTCCAGAAGGTGCTGCGTTTATGCCACTGAAGTTGATTTCAGCATCCATAGCGTGTAAATTATTATCTAAATTGAATAAAGTGTTAATGTCGCTTTTATTATTTATAGCAGTTGCATAACTAGCAAAGTTACTAGAATCAACAAAACCATTTGTCATTTGGTAATCTATCAGATGTCTTCTGTATAGGCTTTGGTAAGCAGGGTGTGCCCAGTGTCCGGGCAGCATCGGCATCGTCGGTGTGACGAAGTGATGCCCCATTCTTGGGAATGGCATAGGTGTCAACACAGGCTTGCTATATGCGTCGTATCCTATTGTCTGTCCTGATACATAGTACAACGTGTTAGCCATATCAGGTGAGTTGCCGCTAACCTCTGCATGGTCTCGTAATCGACGTGCTGCGAAGAACCTGTTACTACCAGCAGGTACGTAATACGAAGGTACTACCTTTAGATTTGTAACAGTTTGACCTGCCATGAATGTAGCAAAGTTAACATCACCTACAACACCTTTGAACCACTTCGACTCCATAATCGTCCCTATAGATGTGTAACTGGCTACAACCCCTTCGTCAGTAATTGGATTATATATTCTGATAAAACGTCTGTCATCTGATACCCCCTTACTACCAAACCCAGCATCGAAAACATCGGCATCTATGACTGCGTCCATTTTGAGATTTGCATTGGTTGAATCCCAACTATCTATAGATAATACATTAGTCTCTACACCAGCGGAATGTGTGTAAACCGTTGGATACTTGTGTGTATGTGTGTGCCCCATCTTTGTGACATGGAAGAATAATGTACGGTCATGTAACTCATAACTAGTCTGCAATGGGGAGTTATCGTTCCATGCACCTAGTTCTGAATCAAAGGTTACTGGATTAATACGTTCCCAATTGTGGTTCTCGTATGTAGGTGCTTGACGTGGACCTGCTACACTGTTGTCGAATAGGTGTCCTATGTGGCTCTCGCTCATATCAGGGTGTATCATACCGCCTGTACCGATTGTCTCATGCTGATATGCTTGTATCGGGTCGAATCCAGAACGCACAACTATGTTGCCGGGTATACTGTTAGGGTCAGGTAACTGTACCTTTAAGTTAGGTATCTTGCCACTGTTAGCAAGTGCAGGTGCGTTACCTTTCACACCTCTGTTCTCAGGTATACGGAATCCACGTATGATAGTCCCCAGTGGACTACCGCCCTCTATCTTGTGTACTTGCCCTGTCTCATCTCTTACGGTGATGCTTTGGAACTGTATCTCTTCATTTGGTATGTTTAACACGTTACCAATCTTGTATGGGTGCTTACGCATAAGTTCGGGGTGCGCTAACTCTTGTGCTTGTAGTATAGGCATCATAGCGCTGTTTGTAGTCTCGAAAGAGAACCTCACGTTACCGTATATCTTCTCACCTGTTTGGTATGCTGTGTTACTCTTTACACGTGTCATCCACGGCACTGCACCAAGACCGCGAGCGTTGATTGCTGGCATACTGAGGTTACCACCATCCATTCTCTTCCACACTATGTTCTCTACTGAGAAGTTCTTGGCTGCTGAATCTCTATACATTTGTAATGCGTTCACATCACCCAACCAATATTTGTTAGGCCACCCATCGCTGTGGTCTGTACCTGAGTATTTGTCAGTAGATACGTTTCGGTATGCATCGTCTGTATGTAGTAATGCAGAACCAACAGAGTGGTCTAGGTCGAACAGTAAATCACCTGTCTTGTTTAGACCCGGTGTAGCGTTTTGCAACTTCAAATCAGTAGGTGTGGTACTGTAAAAGTATGAGCCTGAGCCGCCTGAGAATAAAGTATCAGCCCAGTCCCCATTAAACGGTGCACCGACAGGTACAGTTGTACCTTCTACGATTAGAGCCTCTACATTCGGTCCAGCGTTTGCAGGTGCGATGAATCTATCTTGGCCGTGGAATCTTTCATCCCACTGTGTAGTACCAGCGTATGTGATTGGGTTACTACCCTGTCCTATGACTTGTAACCAGTCACCATTTGCAGTTATTCCATCTCTATCGAACTTTGCAATTAATGAACTCTCACACTCGTAACTGACAACTAGGAATGCGCTACTGTACACTCCTTGCGGTGTTGTTAGTTCCTTAGGTAATGTAGTGGTGTAGTTAGTAGGTGCGACCCATTGATTAGCGTTACCCGCTTCATCTGTATCATTGAAGTTGTAAGTGTAAGTATCCCAACCTAAACCAGCACTACTACCGCTCGTTAAATCTAATTTAGAATAAAAGCCTGATTTAACTAAATGTGTACCTAACGCATCTCCTATACCGTCAATCGTAGGTGTACTCTCAGGACTACCCTGCATAGGTGCTACAACGGGTATGTTACTATGTACATTCATCACTGTACCAGCAGTTCCATATGGTGAGAAGTTAAGCATCTCATGATATGCGCCTAATCCAGCAGCATATCCACTAGTTGTTGTAGCAGTAGTATTTTTTGTAATAGTGCTACTTATCTTCAAACTATTTAGATATGAATATCTTTCACCATGCCAACCTATCGCACCTATCGGTTTTGTTCTATCAATAGCATCTGCAATACCTGAAAAATGTACCTGTGTCATGTGGTCACGTGTTGACACATTTTCGTTATTGAATCGTATCGTACCCGCTTTGCTCCATACGTAAAGAGTATAGGAACTAGAAATAGCCTCACTAAAAGACCCACTTCCGTCTTTGAGTACTTCCCACGTTTCAGGCGCTTCTAGTTTATTTAGACCGTTTAATCTATTAGGTGCAAGATAGAATCTAACTTTCCAATCACTACTATCTGCTAATACTTCCCTAGAGTGATAGCAAGCGAATCTAATATTAGTTCCTTGATGTAATCTAATCCAACCCGATGTAGGTAATTGTTCTAATGTTGTTTGTGAACCGCTCGATGGACTATCTATGTAATTGCCAGTAGCGCTATTACTTACGTAAGTGGATGTGCCAGCAAGCGGTATCCACCCATATCTATCTTGACGCATTGCGTTACCCATAGACGGCATATGTGTACCACCTAGAGACTTGAGTGCCCCAGCGCCGGGGAATGCGTTTATTGCAGCGCCTAGTACCGTTGACAGTTCTTCACCGTTCTGACAACGTGTCGCATCTACTACGATGTATTCCATCTTTGCATCATTATCTACGACAGTTGTACTACCACCCACATAATCTAGAATCCTACCAACTAAAACACCTGATGTTCTGAATGCAGTTGGGTGTATCTGATTTGCACGTTCCCAATTACTACCAAGTACCCTAGTAGCAGACTTACTTTTGTGCGGTGGGTTAAATGTGATTTGATTATCCAACCATGAGCCACCGGGATGAAAACCACCATCCATGTGCCATACTGTATCTGCTGCCATAGTGATACCGAATCCGATAGTAGGCGTATGCATCTTAGGATGTATATGTGTTAAGTCATATCCTATCTGTGCTGTACCTGTAACATCGTGCGGTGTATCGTCATTGAACTGTTGACCGTAGTGCCTACCATGTTCAGGTCTTTGTGAGAACTTACCCTTCCAACAGTATCCAGCAGGGCTTTCCCAATTTACCATTGCTCTCCAATGGAAGCCAGCAGTAGAGTCGTAGTACGCTTTACTTGGTGGCATAAAATTGTATTTTTCATTAACAATATGGTTTGGAAATAAATGTCTTGAATTAGATATCGTGTCATCTAACGGTATGGAAGCCCATGTACTACCGCTTACAATAACTCTGCCGGGAAACGGCTCTTTGTTATTAGATGTATTACCATAACTACTAGCCCCACTATTTGTTACTTCTTGTGTAAATGGAAACGCTTGACCCGGACCAAATATGAGGTAAGTGGTCTTACTATCTGTACCGTCTACGTGGTCTTCATATCGCGCTGTTGGATGAGCAAATCTCAATACAAGCGGTACAGGCTTTGCTTTTATCTCACCCGCGCTATATGTCACACCACCTTTAGATAAATCAGGTGCTAGTATGTTCTGTTGATTGAACGCAGGTGGTGTAATACTACCACGATGTTGATTACACAACGCTGCGCCGGGGAAGAACGCAAACATTGCATTTCCGTCTAACATAGCGTAACTCGTAGATATTTCATTTGCATTCTGTAATCCGGTTACACCAGTTGGTCCAGTAGAATATGGATGGGTGTAGAAAGTAGAATAGTCGTTCTGTGTACCATCGTTTACGTCGAGTGTTACACCGCTAAATCCACCACCAAAGAACAACGGTACACTGTGGTCTTTGCTACTCTTACCACCACGGAAGTAGACTATTGGTTCAGAAAATACGCTACCAATAGAGCGCAGTCCATCGAACTCTTTCTTTACATGGTGTTGTAATATTCCAGCAGCAGCCATAGATGTTGGGAAATCCGAATTAGCATCATCAATTACAAAACTTAACTTTCTATCATTATCTGCATTACCGATTTTACTTTCTACTTGTATGAAGGCTTTATTGTCTAACCATACTTTTCTTCTTTCACCAACTGGTTGTATAGTGTGGTTATCGTCATCGGTGCCACTTGCTATTAAGAAAGAATGCATAACGTTAGTAAGTAAAACAAACTTACCGCTACCAGTTCCCCAATTACTTTGATTACTACTACCAAGACCGTCATCGGCAGGGAAATGCGCTTGCGGATTATCTATCATCGGAAGTATGTGGTCGCCCGATGAACGTGTAAAACGTACACCCTTCAAGTTTTCACGCCATAGCGTAGTGTCTATTTTTACATTAGATGAATTGACTAAATTGGGAGATGCTGTATTTGCGTTTGGACCACAAGCCACCGTTGTGATTTCTAAAAGATTAAACGGTATGTATCCACAATCGATACTTTGACTCGCATCTATATTCGCATTACTTATCGGTCTCTTACCATGATTACCAGTTGCAGCACTATCAAAATCCCACTCGTATATTTCAGAACTACTATACTCATTCATTCTTAATTCGCCAAACTCAAGATGCGCCGCTTGGATACCAAAATCTCTTTTCAAACTAGCATTGAATCTTTGACTAAGAGGTGTAACTGGACTTTGAGAATTAAACGCTTTGATTCTTATTGCGTTTTGCGACACGCCCCATTCACCAAATGTACGACCATCAGTTGCATACATTTCTCTGCAATCAAATACGTGACCTTCTTCTGTATTTATCTCATTACCCGCGTTTATTGCGGCAGCAGTTACAGCAGCCATCAGTTCATCAGTAACAAGGGTAGTCCAGTTTAATACAGGTGAAATAAGAATCTCAGCAGGTATTGTAATTAAACCACTACAACCAATAAAGACATTACCTTCTCTTCTTTCATACGATACAGTAATTCCTACGTCTAATGCTACATTGCTAGTTCCTGTCGTATCATAATCTGTAATCTGTATTATACCGTTTTCTTTTGGAAATCCTAAATATCCTAGTAAGTCCCCTTTTGTATTACTAGTATTATTGCTTTCCAATACAGCGCCGTTGAAAGGCTCTTGGTCGAATGTTATGGTTAATGTGTTAGCGCTCAAATCTTCCGATGCACTCACATGAGCCACGGCATTTGGTGTACTAACACCTCTCCATCTTGCGCCTCTCCAATCTTTAGCAGTTTCAGTTACAGTGCCTTTTGCTTTCAGTCTACCAGTAGCATCGCCACTACCATGCATGTGTTTACCTATGGTAAATCCGCCTTGACCTACATCTCTATCGTCAAAGAAGATGCAAACTTCTTCTTCTAATGTATTTGGTAAAACAGTATTTTGATTAGCAAACGATTCACCCGCTTTTCGATAAATATATCTTACACCTACGTTATTACCAACGTTATCTTCTAATCTAAACCCGTATAAATCTCCGTTACCCACTGCATCGGATTCCACATTAGTAGTAGGTACATGACTAGAATATGCGGTAACACTAGATGAGCCGTATTTTTTATTGAACTTAGTATCTCCAATTTTACCAAAGCCCCAAGTTCCAGCGTCGGGCGCAAATCCGGGTACACCACTTGCTACTAATCCACCAAAGTTTATTCTTGAGATAGCCTTTTTACCAACTCTTAAACCTTTGACTAATGAAGACGATGAACCTTTAATGTCTAAAGATTCTGTGTTTATTGTATTGTGACTCTTTCCACTTATTGAATCAGACACCGCTCTCAATACGCTACTATCTTCAAACTCGGCGACACTTTCTATTTCTTCACCGCTTTCTACCGATGTAACGTATTGTTGTAGTGTGGTAATCGGGGCAAACGGTCTACCATGTTTGTTTAATGGCATAGGTGCTGGATGCATGTTTTCACCCTCTCTTTCGTCAGGCAACGCCCAAAAGTTACGCCATCTTCCACCGTGTCCTACTAAGAATTGTGGTTGATAGACACTCTGCCCTTTACTATTATCAAGCCACACGCAGAAGTTCCTACCACTTGCGCCCGGCACTGTACTATGAATGACAATAGTGTATCCTGTATCTCCGTTTAGGTCTTGTACTTCTCTACCTATGTGAGCGCGTATGTACCCCATGTGAGTACCTTTGTCACCATTATCCACATGCCAAAACGGAGAAGGGTCGTGTGCTGAACCAGTTAGCAATCTACCGTTTAGTGCAGCGTGTTGATTGATTAATCTAACAGCCTCTTCTGTTGCAGACAATGTATCCACAACCCCATCTTTTTGACTAATCTCGCCTAAATCTAATGTTAAACGTCTAACGAAGTCCATGTCTTTCCATTGCGGTAGGTGTTGTAATCTACTCTCAGTATGATTAGTCAAATCTAAAGATGAACTTCTAATACCCTTTAGACACAAGAATGCAGGTATAACTCTAGTACCATCAGGTGTATCGAAGAAAGTAGATGGGTCTCTTAGAGTATGTACTGTACTAGTACCTTCTCTGTGTTTTATCAAAGCGCTAGTAAAACTATCAGACTGGTCAATAGATATTCTTGTAAAAGAGTGATACGGATTTGCAATTTTATACAAAGCAACACTATCGTTAGTTCTAGGCGTTAAACTGTATCCCGTTGAAAGTCCACTAACCTCACCACCATAAGAATAGCCTGTATGAACATGATGACCATGTGCCTTACCATATAACCTAGAACCTTCTATCTTCCTCCCATCTGTGGGAAGAGTAAGGTTTTCATGAGTAGTGCTATCTAATAAGTCCTCAGTGTGACGATTAGCAAGGTCATGTGCATATGCACTTTCGATAAACTTAGATTGCTGTGTACTACGTATGTATGGGTTCTGAGATAAGAAGCCGTTTGTAACATCTATTTGCGTAGTCCATGGACTTGGTCCAGCGCCGTTGTATGCGGCGTTGACTTTGTGTAATTCTGTTCTACTTGTACCGCCACTTTCTACCACTTCTTTAGGCCAGCCTATTTGTGTAGCCTGTGAACTAGTCTGTACTTGCATGTGTATATCTTGGAATGCAATGAACTCTTTGTCGTGTGCAACATCGTATAGCAATACACGTGCGTGTTCATCGGTAGATAAGTAAGGGTCGATATAGGCTACAACAGGTGCTTGTGCTGATGTAAGTCCAAGTGCTAGATAGTTCTCTTCAACTGTTCTGTTTACGTGTTGCACATAGTTTCTTGCAGTTTCTAAACAAGTATTACCAATCAAGAAGTTTTCTAGAGGAATACTATCTCTTGGGTTAGTTGTGTCTAGTACACCAGTGCCTCCATTAAACTCGCTCCACACCTGTGATTCGTTTAACACACCTCTACTCTTAGCAAATAACCCCTCAACCGCATGGGGGTTATTGTATGACATATTAGCCCACAAGGTGTCACCGTTGCGTAACCCACCTTGTGCGTATGGGTTTAACCATGTAACGTTTAATATAGCGTCTTTATCTTCGTAATCTCCAGCCCAAACAGCCAACTTTGAACCTGCGGGTATTGCAGGTGTACCTACTGCAAAAGTGATAGTTTGTTTATCATTAGAATCGGCTTGAGTTACTTCTGTGACAACCCCTATTCTACGTATTTCTGTATCTACTTCATAATAGTATAATACATCATCTTTCTTCACGTTTATACCGTGTAAGTTATTTACATTTTTACCTGCTTCATTAGTAATTTCTATTGTATATGGGGCACTAGTATCTGCCGCAAGGTCTCCGGTAGAATCTGTACCGTTTGCTGTAATTGTAATATTGGTATCAATATTCAAATTATTTTTTAATTCACGGTATCGTTCATTACCTCTTAATGTAGTAGTAAGAACAGCGCCTGTACCCAGTGTACTACTACAACGTCTTGCTAATGTTAATTTAGCCCCGTTAGGTATATCTGTTGGATAATGTAAAGAACTATTTAGATGGCTTTGAGATGTTTGATGAACTAACACAATAGCATTTTCGGGAACTGTATAATCTAAACTTAAGAATGAAATATTAATACTTTTTAGATTACCGTGATATTGATATTTATGTATAACACCTTCTTCATCATATTGTACTTCATAGCCTAAATCGCCAACCGATGAAGGTGCGTTTGCTAATTCATCATATCCTAAATTGGGAAACTTAGCAAAATCATCAGCACTCAGTGTTATAATTGTAGCAATCTCAGGATTACCTAAGTTTAATTTCGTAGTTCCTAACACAGTGCCAGTAGCACGTTTACTTTCTATTCTCGCAGCGTGTGGATTGCTTTCAGGACCAGCCTTGAACTCTACCGCACTAACGTATTGCCTTAATCCATAATCTACATTTCCACCTTGTGTCTTAACACTAGCAGCATCGTGGTAATATTCATCTCTATCTTCATAATCAGATGATGATGTAAAATCATCAGACGCTAAACTAACACCTTCTTCAAAAGTAGCACCGCCTAAGTATAACGCTGTGCCGCTCACCAATTCATCAAAGAATCCGCCGCTACTAAACGCTGTTAATGTTAAATAACCATTACTAGTGCTACTGTAAAAACACCATTCTCCGTTATCTAAGTAGACCTTTCTATATCTGTTAGTATTTTGTATACCTCTATACGTATCTGTGTCTGTATGTGCATCAGGGAAAATACTAATATCCGCTACATGCAATCTTTTGTTTGTAGCATCATAACTATTCAAAGTAGTTGAATTAACGTATTCTCTATTCGCTAACGCTATTGAATAAGCAGATTGCGCTTCTCTATCTGCTGGTATAGTGTCTACCATTCTTCGCCCGACAGGACTAGGATTGTATGTGTGTGCAGTATGTGTAGCATCTACATGAATCTTGAATGCGTTATCAGGACCAACAGATGGGGCAAAGAATTGTTTAGAGAAAAACGGTATTTCTGCAACTGCTCTAGTACTAGCGTATTGAGTGCCTAGTTGGTAATCATGTTGCACATCGCTCATAGATTGATGCATTCTATCGTTTACAGTAGTGCCGTTTTCTAATTTACTTTCTTCTCCAAAATTAGGCTCATTGTATACTGTAAAATTACCGTAACCATCAATAGTTCCAGTAGATGCCCAAGTTTTTAGTAAATTAGTTTGATTTAGTAATTGACTTATGGTAGTAACTTCTACACCATCAGATGTTAAATAATCACCTGAACCTAGTGTTGCTGTGCTAAATACAAACGTGTCTCCAGTTTTACTATCATATTTCGCACTACTACCATCAGGAAGATAGACTCTCCCATAGCGCGTAAATCCATATGTACCCCAACTTGCTAAATCTTCGCTTTCATTGTTCAAGGGTTTTACATACAAAGTACCTGCACCAGTGTTATTATTCATATTCAATCTATATGCAGATACAGCATACGACCTACGTGTAGAGTATGCTTCGTGCGCTAACATACTGCGTTGGAATACTGGTCTAGTATCCATAGCGCCTTGACCCGGGCCACCAAGCGTGACAGTGACAACAGGCGCGTTAGGCTCTATTTCCTTGACTATATGCGAGTCAGGGCTACCCTTACCAGTGAAATCGATTGAGCGGGATACTAGGCTATCTCCTATACCTATACAACTCAAAGTGGTATATCCACCGTTTTCGCTAATACTTTCTTCTATTGACCTTACTTTTGCACGACTCAATAAATAGAGTATATTTGCATTATTAAATTTTGTAGACAAATTAACATTAGTAAGTTGCATACTTCTTCTTCGGTCAGTAGGTTGAATGAAGATTCTAAAGTCAGCATCATTAGTACCTGTTAATCTGTGATTATCTATTATGTCAAACATTTCATGTATGTGCGAAGATGAAGATACCGTACCTGTATCGAACTGTCCTGCCGAACCACTATCTAATACTAAATCAGGAGTAATTCTAGAATAACTACCTTTATCTGTCAAAGTTTTAGTTTGGTCTATTTTGTTTAAGTATAATTTATTGAATGAAGATTCATGCGTTCCCCTTGTACTTATAGATTCAATTATGGCTTTTGGTGTACCGTTTTGTACAGAATCCTCATTATTCCTTGGAGTATAATTAGCAGGTGTTAAACTCTCATCAATTTCTGTATCAGCAGAATATCCTTCTGATGTATCACCTACTAAACCATGTGGTTGTACTATTGGACTATCTATACTCAATTCAGATGAATATACATCTATATACCCACCCGGTGCATATAATTCGCGGCCCGATGCAATTGAATTAATTATCGCATCATATACATATTCAGAACCACTTACTAGAGTATCGGATGAAGGTACGGTTTTTTCTACCATAAGCAAAGGTTGTACTACTGTACTAAATGTTAATGTTTGACTGGTTTTTTCCCCATTGGTAGTTGAAACACTTAATTCAAAACTAGTTGCATCAGTCACACTAGAAACAGTAGCACCTGTCGGTATACCTGAACCAGATACACCCATACCGGGTATTATAAACGCGGTATTATCCATTATAACGGTAGGGTCGTCATTGTAACCACATGTAGAATTACTAAACGTTTTACTTATACTAGCACCTGTCAAATCAATTGCGTTATAGTGTATTTCAACATAGGGCGCTAATGTTGGTGTTAATTGTGCTAATCTAGGTACATGTAATATTGCAACTCTACTTTCTTTAGATGGTGTAACATGATAATCCCTAATGTTACTATCGTGATGTGTTTCCGCTTTATTTACATCATATTTGTTATATTGCGGAATTGGACCCTTTAGAGCAAACGGTGTATAATCAAAATCGGGTCCACCAATCGCAATTAACTTTCTTTTACCAGCAGGTGGGGTTATGGTGTTATTGTAAGAATTATAGGCAACTGTTACGGTACTAGAACTAACAACATTGTTTATTGTTACATCATTAAAATCTCTATATACATCAACTAAACTATTTACAGAAACCTGTTTATCAACCCCCTTTTCCATATCGCTATATACAATATCAATAATATCGGCACTACCATTCGCTTGTTGGTCTATTATCTCATCAACCGCCTTAGGTAACATTCGTAAGAAAGAATGTCCTTCTACATGATTTTTAATGTGTCTACCACTATGACCTATTTGAAAATCTTCACTTATAGTAGTAGGCCAAACTACTGCAAAGGGATTATTTGCATCTGACGTAGTTGTAGCAATAGTACTAGAATAAACAAACCCATGATTTTCAAACTCGCTTTCATCAATCACCATTTGTCCAGTTCTATCTATAATCTGAGAAGTGTAATGTGGTGGTTGATACGGTTTAGAAGTGCCACTATCGATTAATAGGTCTGCACCTATCACAACGAAATGATTGTCCACATTAGCGCTTCTAGAAGTGTTTAATGCACCTATTAGCCCATTGTTGTTATTACTGGTATTTACAAAATCTAAATGAATACTAGAAACAGTTAATGTGGGATTTGCATTATCTAAATTATTTATAGAATGCAATCTTAATCTTTCAGGGGGTTTTTGATTAGGTTTACTAGTTGAAGGTGTTACACCATCGGGATTGACTAATATGTTATATGGTACGTGTGAGACATTTCTAACAACAGTAGAACCCGATGAAGAATCTAACACCTCATAATCTCCTGAACTATAAGGAGAAGAAGTAAAATCAACAGTACCGGTAATTATTGTATTACCCGTAAGTTTGGCTGCAAGTAACTGTGCATCTGTTTTTGTCATCGTTAAAGTGGACAACCCACTACTACTCGCATGTGCGCTATAACTAAAAATATCTTCAATAGGTACAATAGGTTCTTCAAATCTGTATAGAAGTAATGTATCGCTATCTGCTAAAGGTGCATTCCCTCTTATCATAGATATTTTGAAAGATGCATTGAGGTGAATACCTTCCATTGTACCTCTAAATTGTCCACCTTTGCCTCCAATGTATGTTTGTTTAGTAGATGGTTTTAATACTAAATCTCTATTTTTGATAGATTCCCTTGCAACTAGTTCTCCGTTAATGTATAGTTCTATGGCCGTGGTTCTCACTGCCGCTACTATGTGTATTAACGGCCTGTGGTTTTTGTTCAATTCCGTTGCATCATCTCTACTACTAACGAATCTGTTGTATGAATCTTGAATGCCCTGATACTCAATATGAGGATATACCGTACCCTCATATCTATCTGTGTCTTTAGTTGCTGTAGTTAAGTAATGATATTCTTCACCACCTTCGCCTTCCATGTATACTTCAAAGGAAGCCGGTCCGGGTGTGTCTACGTGACCAAGTGAAAGTTTGTATTGACCTTCTTTCTCTATTATTGTACCGCCACAATCAGGCATTACCCATGCTTCTATTGTTAGATACTTATTGTATATACCCGATGTCGCTACGCTATCACGTGTAGACAATGGTGCATTCTCTGATAGAATAACTCGTACATCATCTGTACCCCTTGTGGTCCTATGACCTAATTCACTAAAATCCCCTTCGGGTACAATAATACTATCTGTAATACCGTTAAAGAAAAACCCATTA
>Ga0208013_1000606_pt1 | contig 19144 bp, 33 predicted proteins | sample 16_taG_FD_184091 | JGI IMG/M metagenome (GOLD analysis project Ga0208013, IMG submission 184091) | Marine viral communities from the Subarctic Pacific Ocean - 16_ETSP_OMZ_AT15313 metaG (SPAdes) (version 2) | ecosystem: Environmental > Aquatic > Marine > Oceanic | place: Pacific Ocean | collected...
TACAACTCGTCTTAGTAAAATCATTGCTGACCACAATGAAACAATAGAATTTCGTGCTAGAAGAAAAGCACAGAATAAAGGCAAGGGCGTAACAGAAGCAGAGAAAGTATCCATAGTAAAACATTATTTAAATGGTGCAGTAGTATCTGACATTGCAAAAGCATTATATCGTTCCCCCGCTTTTATTAAGGCAGTCATAGAACGAATGGGAGTACCACAGAAACTTCCAGATACTGACTACAAAGGTATTAAAGAGGCAATGATTCCAGAACCTTGTGTATCAGAAGAATTCACAACAGGTGAAAGAGTATGGTCAGCACAAGGCAACTGCATTGCAGTAGTAAAACGAGAAATAACAAAGTCCCATAACTTTGATAAACATGGTAGCAAGTGCTATCTATTATGGGAAATCGAAATGGCAGAGTGTGAATCGCCATACTTCGGATTGATGAAAGACGCAGGGCACTTCGCCCCACGATTAGCATACAATATCGGAAGTTTAAGACACTTACAGGAATATTTATGAAATATATTTTAGCTTTTTATATTGCAGGCTGGATTATTAGTTTAGCAAAATTATATTATCCTTCGATTAGATTTCTAAAAAAATTTAATTCAGATAGTGTACTTGTTCAACGAGAATACATAGGCTGGGCTGTAGCAATAGTGGGATTTGGCATTGCCACGCCACTAACACTACCAATTGCATTATCTGATAAGCTATCAAGAGAATTCATAGTTGCATTTTGCGACAAAGCTTTGAGTTAAAACATGGCATACAGTAAAGAAGTAGTAGATCGATTTGAGGGAGTACTAAACTCACCTAAACAATTTTCAGTTGGAAAATACGATCCAAAAGACCCAACAGTAGCAACAGGTATGCAAGGAGCACCTGCTTGTGGGGATGTAATGAAACTACAGTTAAGAATCGACCCTGGCAGTAATCGTATCATGGGTGTTAAGTTCAAGACCTATGGATGTGGAAGTGCGATAGCATCTTCTTCTATGTTTGTAGATATGTTACAGGGATTAACTATTGAAGAAGCAAAATTAATTAAAGACAAAGATATTGCTGAAGCACTAAATCTTCCACCAATTAAATTACACTGCTCAGTATTAGCAGAAGGAAGTATCAAGGCAGCAATAGAAGACTGGGAGAAAAAGAAAACATGCTAGACTTTTTATTTGGAATACCTTTTATGGTAGCAAAGTTTGCTTTTAATCTAACTGTATGGGCAGGTATAATTTATTATGGCTACATTTATGGTAGAGATACTTATCACCAGTACAAAGATGGTCATTTTGACAAATATTTTAAATCATAGAGGAGAATTATGAACTATTTATTAAAAGCACTTATCGCCAAATTAAAAGGTGAAGTAGAAGTAGCAAAAGCAAATATTATGGTGTATACTAGAAATCCATCAGGTATTGGCGAACACCCCGAGATTGTAGAAGCTATTGAGACTCAGATAGAGAAAATAGCTAATGCCGAGGAGAAGATTGAAACCATAGAAAAGCATTTTTCAAGATAGGAAAACCTATAAGATACCGAAAAATACTTCTTGACAATTGGTTTCAAATTCATTATAATATATTTATATTAAAAAAAGGATATACATGAGCGACAGATTCTACATGCAACAGTACGACCGAACAGGTTGGAAGCCCATGTGGAACGGCGAGTGGATCCAATCTAAACACAGGAGAAAAAGAATGGCTTGGACAGATGAATCTAAAGCACAAGCAGTTGAAATGTATCAGGAGCAAGAACCTACACCTGAGACTTCAATGGAGATTGTAAAAGAAATCGCAGACGAACTTGGCGAATCACCAAATGGAGTTCGAATGATATTAACTAAAGCAGGCGTTTATGTAAGAAAAACCCCAGCAGCTAAATCCTCAGGTGGATCTACTGGTGGTGGACGAGTATCAGTAGCTGATGCTCAAGCAAGTCTTACTTCCGCTCTGTCAGATGCAGGTCAAGAAGTTGACGAAGCAATTATCAGTAAACTAACTGGTAAGGCTGCAGTATATTTCAAAGGCATTGTAGAAGCATTAAATAATTAAGTAGTTGTAACTTAGTTTAGCCAAGGCATTGCAAGATGTCTTGGTTTTTTGTATTCTTTTTTAGAGACCTTCCAATTTAACAATTCAAAAGAGTTTTTGTTAGATTAAATTGGAGAAATAATGAAAAAAGAAGAGCTTAAAAAGAGACTCGATGACTCTGGTGATGCAATCATCACTTACAGAAGTCAAAACTCACGAAAATTAAAGTACAATGTTTGCACTAATGACTTTTCTACAGAATACATTCGTCAGAAAAGAAATAGAGCAAAAGAAGGACAGCATACAGTTTTGCTATTTTGTTGGGACACGGATTCTTATAGGATACTTGTGCCTGAAAATGTAACGAGTGTAGTTCCTCTCAACCGAGTGATCAAGAATGATTGATTTAGACTCCCCCGCACCTTACGAAAAAATTATACAACAAACAGAAGACGAACAGATTAGACTAGTAGTAAATGAATTTCGTGGAACTGAGTACATATCTTTACGAAAGTATTATTTAGACTTTGACGAAGAATGGAAACCTACACGAAATGGCATCACAATGAAAGTCGATTTTGAAAATACTAGACGACTCTTCGAAGGTCTAGTAGATATTCTATCCCTAGCGGAAAGTAAGTCTGTTTTAGAAGAACAATTTAAAGAACAACTAGACGAAATATACCTACCATAAAATATGAATTTTCAAAGACAAAGCACAAAAATAGGCATAGAATATGAAACTTTAGTGCAAACCCATAATCCACATTTCAAAGGCAAAAAGAAATTTACAGAAGTAGGAGTAGATGCAGACTTTCATTACATGGAAGATGACACCCTATTTGTTGTAGAGTGTAAAACTTATAATCAGCAAAGAACAGACTGTATAAAAAAAGCTATTGCAAATGCCTTTTGTATCAAACAACAAGATTCCGAATGTAAGTTTATATTATATCTCGGTGTAGAACCAAAACCAAATTTATCTGGAGCAAAAATGCTAGAAGCTGCCATACGGGGCGGTATAATAGATAGTGTGAAAGTTTTACCTTACGAAAAATAAATCTTGACAACAGCTTATAAATTTAGTATAATATACTTATGAAAAATTTAGAAGCATTAATAAATCGAGCAAGGATTGCTTATTATAATGGTAAACCTCTTATGTCAGACGAACTGTATGACAGACTGGAAGACCAACTTGATACACTGAATGATGTCAAAATCAGTATCAGAGATGATGTAGGACACCAACATGATCCTAGATCAATCAGATGGACTCACGCCTTTCCAATGTATTCATTGCAAAAAGCATATACAATGGAAGATAGACCAGACTACGGTCAAGAACCTGTAGTAGTCACCCCCAAACTAGACGGAGCCGCAGTTGCTCTACAATACATCTATGGCACATTGTCTTGTGCCTTAACTCGAGGAGACGGAAAAGAAGGTGTCGACATCACAGAAAAGATGCGACAACTAGTTCCTCGACATCTACTCCCCGCCCAGGGCAAACACATATTACAAATTACTGGAGAAGTAGTCGCTGACAAGAGCATAGAGAACTCAAGAAACTATGCAGCGGGTGCTCTCAACTTAAAAGATATTAATGAGTTCATAGAACGAGCAGGAAATATGGAATTTATTGCATATAGCGTTCAGCCTTATCCTACAAATGATTATATAGAAGATATGAACTTCTTGAATCATTGTGGGTTTGAGACTGCTATAGACAGTAATTATTCTATGTTTCCGCAAGATGGAGAAGTGTGGAGAATTATAGATAACAATGCTTTCGAAAAGTTAGGTTATACTTCTCACCACCCTCGTGGAGCATTTGCCAAGAAAACCAAACCAGCAGGAGTAGTAACAAAACTACTTGATGTTGTATGGCAAGTTGGCAAGTCAGGAAACGTATCTCCAGTAGCAATTCTAGAACCTATTAATATAAATGGCGCAACAGTAAGTAGAGCAACTCTACATAATATAGCAATCATTGAAGGTCTTGGGCTTGAAATTGGTTGTTCTGTTGAAGTAATAAGAGCAGGGGAAATCATTCCTCAAGTTATAGCGAGAGTAGATTAATGAGCTTAACAGTAGAAATATTTGGAAAAGATAACTGTGCATTTTGCGACAAAGCAAAAGCATTGGCGGAAAGACAAGGGCATAGTTATACTTATAAAAGATTAGGAGAACACTTTGAAATGGGTTTCATTGCAGAGGAGTTTCCAGAGGCAAGAACCTTCCCGCAGATTAAAGTCAACGGAAATTATTGTGGAGGCTACACAGAGTATGAAACTCTAGTAGGAAAACTATGAGTTATTTAGTTATGGATGAGAATAAGCATGAGTACCATCAGTATTCACGAAATGGACGAACTGTAATAGTATTTAAGTATCTTGATGACAATTCATGGGGATGCCAGTACTTTGAGAATCAACTAGTTGATGGAGAACATAAGAAAGTATTTATCGCAGAAGAAAGCTATAAAGGACATAGTGAGTCCTATGCAGAATCAGCAGCAGATAACTATGTGTTTGGAATAAAGAACTTTGAAGAAAATCAAACCTAGACGAGCGACTCCTATGCCCGATAATCCGTGCAGGGATTGTAAATTTTACGATCCCGTGCACCATATAACTCCTAAACTCAGTGAAGGCTGGTGTAGGGGCAGGAAGCACACAACACTTGTGCTATCAGAAGAAACTTGCGAAAAATGGCAATTAAAATATTAAAGTGGTTATTTCCACCAAAGAAACAAAAGGTAATGAAACCATTAACTAAATCACAGAAAATGAATGACGAACTACGACAAGCATTCTTGCGTAATCGTCATATAATGAAACAACAACCAACTCATAGAGAGTGGATGGCAAGACAAGGTAAATCACAAACAGAATGAATACACAACCCGAACTCAATTTTAGAAATGGTGGCAGAGATGCAACACCTGAAGAAATACAGCAGTGGATAGACGAAGCTCCTAGCTATGAAGAAACAGTTAAGAATGTATTGACTGCAGTAACGATTGGATCAATGTTTCAGATAAGTTGTATTGCTATGATGGTTCTTGCTTTCTATTTAATAGACATCGGACTATGATAAACTATTGGCATTGTTTTCCTTCTGCATTTCCCAAAGAAAAATGTGAAGAACTAAAAGAAATTTACAACTCGGAAAAAACTGTGCAGGGAGTAGTTGGACCAAAACAAGAAGTAGTAAAAGAAATTAGATTATCTAAAGTATTACCTATTAGTTTTGGTTCTGAATATAATTTTTTATTAACTTCAATGTTATATCAGTATATAACTTTAGCAAACAGAAGTTCTTTTGGAGTTCATCTAAATAACTACTCTGAACATCAAATAGCAAGATACAGTGAAGGCGATTTTTATGCTTATCATGTAGACGACTTTACAACTACAAATATGAAATCAAATCGAAAACTTAGTGCCACGCTTCAATTATCTGATACAGATGATTATGAAGGAGGGGACTTTCAGTTTATGAAATACATCAATCCTCCAGACAAAGAAAAACTACGAGAGATAGGAACAGTATTAGTATTTCCTTCTTTTTTACAACACAGAGTAACAAAAGTAACAAAAGGAACTAGATATAGTGCTGTGGGCTGGTATGAAGGTGATGATTGGAAATGAGTAAAAAAGTTGAGAACTACAAAGCATTAATTACAAAACAGTTTGATGAACTAGAGGCTATGATGAATAAACAAATGCATCTTACAGATCCGCAAACCGTAGAAGAAAAAATGTATTCAATAAATTACAAGTGGCATTTTATATCCGAAGAAGATAGAGACTTCTATCAAGGATGTAGACACGCTCTTGACAACGGACTTAAGTGGTGAGCGGAGTATATAACCAAACATATTTCAATAACAGACCTAAAGAAAAAGAAAGAGAGGGTGTGTTATATGGAGTCATCTTAGTTAACCAACGTACGTTTGAACGTGAATGTATCAAGGTTGGAATCGCTAGTGGCAAAGACTGGCGGCATGTTGTCAAAAGAAGTCGTGGTTTTAAAGGATATGATTTACGTATCCAGCGAACTTATCACGACACCATTTATCGGTGCTGGCAAATCGAGCAGGCACTTCATGAGGAGTTTAAAGACGATAGTTATTCCCCGTCCCAAAAATTTGGTGGGCATACAGAGTGCTTTAAAATTTCCTCTCTTATTTTATCCCAGTTCCCGAAAAATAATTCTTGACAAATGGTTCGCCGTTTGTTATAATATTATCATATTTTAGAGAAAGAGAATAAATGACAGAAATAATACCACCGACAAATTGCCCCGCTTGTAACAGCGTTCTCGAATTTGTAGGTGATCAGTTATTCTGTCAAAACTCCTCTTGCTCTGCAAAATCTGCAAAGCGTCTTGAACACTTTGCAAAAACCTTAAAAATCAGAGGACTCGGTCCCTCAACTATTGAGAGACTTGGTCTTAATGATTATGAAGATATTTATTCGTTAACCCAAGAAGAAATATCTTTTCTGTTGGATTCAGAGAAACTAGGTACGAAACTACACAATGAGATACAGAAATCAAAGAGTGTCGACCTTACAACTCTCCTTCCAGCTTTTTCGATACCGCTGATTGGCTCAAGTGCATCCAATAAATTAGCGAAACACATCTCATCTATAAATGAGATAACCCCAGAGATATGTAGCGAGGCAGGTCTGGGTCCGAAAGCGGCGTCGAATCTTCTTGATTGGTTAGAAAACTTCTATATCTATCAACAATACTATAACCTACCCTTTACTTTTACTTGCGAAAAACGAGCAGAGGTCACTAACACTGACACTAAGGGAACAGTTTGCATTACAGGAAAGTTAAAAAGCTATCCAACTAAAGCCGCCGCACAACAAGTATTAATAAAGAACGGCTACCTAGTAAAGGATAATCTCACAAAAGATGTAACTATCTTAGTTAATGAGAGTGGTATAGCAAGTGCGAAAACCAAGAAGGCAGAAGAAATGGGTATAACAATAAACCAAAACTTAAAAGAACTTATTTAGGAAAATTAAATCATGGCATTACCAAAATGGACAGACGAAAGGACTCAATCTCTAGTAGATTTCGTAGGAAGCGAGAGCCCAATATCCCAAGGAACAGTTGCAAATGCAGCCGAGCACTTGGAAACATCAACCCGTTCAGTCTCAAGCAAATTGAGAAAGATGGGTTTTGACGTTGAACTAGCTTCAGCATCAGCAAGCAAGTCTTTTTCAGACGAGCAAGAAGCAACTTTACAAGCATTTGTTACAGACAACTCAGGTTCTTACACATATGCTGAAATTGCAAGCAACTTTGAAGGTGGACACTTCTCAGCTAAATCAATCCAAGGAAAAATTCTTTCTATGGAATTAACAGAGCATGTTAAACCTGCTCCTAAAGTTGAGACAGTTAGAACTTATACTCCTGAAGAAGAAGGCACATTTGTAGAGATGGTTAACGGTGGATCTTTCGTAGAAGAAATCGCTGACGCTCTTGGCAAATCTGTTAATTCAATCAGAGGTAAAGCTCTTTCACTTCTAAGAAGTGGCGAAATTAACGCTATTCCAAAGCAAAAAGAAACTAAAGGATCAAGCAAAGCTGACGTACTTGCTGATATCGATATTACTGACATGACTGTAGAGTCAATTGCAGATCAAATCGGTAAAACAGTAAGAGGCGTGAAAACTATGTTAACAAGACGTGGTTTACAGTGTGCTGATTACAACGGTGCAGCTAAAAAAGATATCGGTTAATTACTGAATCTTTAAGATTAGTTACGGCAGGGGTTCGCCCCTGCCCATTTTTTTATACTTTTGAGAGAGTTATATAGTGAATATTGCATCAGCGTTACTGAAACAGATTATAGTTCAGAAAGATTTAGACACATGGTCTAAGTTAAAAGAACATTACCTTCCTGGTGAATATCAGTCAATATTCCGCATCCTTGATAAACACATAGATAATTATCAAGACCTCCCCCAATTTGAAGATCTCCGATATGAAGTGCGAGATCGACAACTTTCCGAAAAAATATTCGCAATCGAATCAGTTGAAGTCGAAGTAGACGCATGGCTTTTACTTGATTATCTCAAAAATGAATATGCACAAGTAGAAATTCTAGATGAACTTGATACTTACATTGACAACACAGTTGCGATGGCTAGTGCAGAAGAAAACATAGAGCAACTCCAAGAAATAGTATTAAGGGTAAGTGACAAGGTAGATGTCAAGCCACCCGAAGAAAGTATGCAAAGCATATCTTTATTCGAGGATGACAAAGAACTATCGAGGTATTTACCCTTAGGACTTAATAGTGAGTACGACTCGCAAATTCAGTTCTCTCCCAAAGATTTAGTGCTAGTTGGCGGGCGACGAGGAGCAGGTAAATCAGTTACCTGTTGTAACTTAGCAGCAAACGTTTACGATTCAGGTCGTAGTGCGCTCTACTTTACTATAGAAATGGACAGCAGATCAATCCTTCAAAGGATATGTTCTGTTTCAACAAAAATACCATTAAAAAGACTACGCAGTAAAATGCTATCCGCTGAAGAGTGGAATCTAGTAGGCGGCTGGTGGGCAGGTAGATTTGACGGTGGGCATGATTTATTGCCAGAGTTTGTGAAAACACATGACTTTGACACATTTCATAAAAACCTAACAAAACTACCTCTCCACAAAGAAAAGCAATTGGATGTCATTTATGATCCAGCTTTAACTCTCTCAAAAATACAGTCAGAGCTAGACAAAAAAGTCAACCAACTTGATGTTGGTGTGGTTATTGTTGATTATCTTAACCAAGTCAAACGCCACAATGCGCCAAGTCGTTCAGGTCAATATGATTGGACAGAACAGATTGAAGTCAGTAAGAAAATGAAATTATACGCTCAAGAATATGAAACTCTATTCTTTGCCCCATATCAAACAGATGCTAGTGGAGAGGCTAGATTTGCAAAAGGTATACTTGATGCGGCAGACGCTGCTTATGCTTTGGAAACTTGGGATCAGCAAGATGAGTGTATGACTTTTAATTGTGTAAAAATGAGAAGTAACAGAATGGAAAGCTTCACAAGTGCAGTAGACTGGGAAACCTTGAAGATTGGTCCGCAGTCGGCACTTAACCCCAAAGAAAAAGAAAATATAGAAAACAGTATGAAAACAGGAGAAGATGTAGATGACATTTAGATGGCAACCATGGGTTTTAAGCCTATACATATATGGGGCATTTGATCCCTTAATTTTAACCATCGCTGCATTAGTAAACAGATTATGATTTTATATACAGAAGCACAATTAATGATAGCATATACTAGATATGTGCGAAAACTAGGAGAGTCAAGAATTAAAGTGGCGACTCCTACAATAGAGGAGTTTCGTAATATTTACGAAACAGAGTTAGAAGAACAACTATGGGATCAGTTAGATGACTAAAACAGAGAAAGCCGCATTACAAGAATCTGTACTACAGGTAGGCGCTGCTCTTGTTATTAACTTTCCATTACAAACATTCCTACTATGGTTATTCATAGAAAGATGGGGATGGACAAGTGCATTTTTGATATCACTAACAACTACTTTTATATTTACAGTAGTTGCATTGATACGAACATACATGATTCGTATGGAAATTGAGAAGAGACGCAGACATGGCTTATGGAGAAAAGTAAGGAATGGCGGCAGATAGAATCAGTAAGGAAACGGCAGAGTTAGTAGCTCTGCCTCCCTACACATGGGAAACACGATCAGTTAAATTTCTATTGAATCAGAAAAAGATTTATCAGAATATAGAACGAGTACCCATAAACGAACCACTATATAATAGTATAGTAGAACATGGCATAAAATCTCCAATATTATGTATGCCAAACTATTATCCAATCGCAGGGAGCCAAAGAATGAGAGTGATGTGGGAGATAGTAAGAAAACACCATGATGGATGGATGTTTAAAACAATGAGTATTAAAGTATGCCGTTTTGATAAAGAATGGTGGAATATGTTTTACTTGTGGGGAGATAAAAAAGAACGAGATCGAATTATTGCAATTTGGTTTCAAATGGTAGAACTTGCTTGGAAAAGTAAGTACTACGAGTACGACACAGATCCAAGTGGTAAAGCTATGACAGACTTTGAAGAACTTGGAGATCAATTAAAAGGATGGAAACACAAACAATGATAAAATTATTAACAGCAATATTTGGACTAGGGGTAGTATCGTCAGTTCTATTTGGATTTGACTTCTTAGTACCAATACTATATAAACTTAATGGCATGTGGGGATTCTTATTACTTCTAATATGGATAACTCTATTACAACTAGAAGATAAAAGATGAAAGTATTTTTAGAACACTTTTTCTATGCATTGACTATGTTTATAGTATTACTTATACCAATTATTGGTATAGTATTAATGTTGGATGCAGTAGCTAAATGACAGTAGAAGAACTACTACAAGAACGAAAGATACAATACAAGTTGTCTCCAGCAGACTGTATTGTAGCATGCTTAAATCCTGAGCATGACGACAGCAATCCTAGTATGAGGATTGATAGAATTACTGGAGTATTCAACTGCTTTTCTTGTGGGTTTAAAGGTAATTTATTTAACCACTATGATGCTCCTTCGAATCCGTTGGATATTCGTAGAGAAAAACTCAGAAGAAAAGTAGAAGAAAAAAGAGCATCTTCCGTAGGATTGAAGATGCCAAAGAATTTTATGCCCTATGTAGGAAATTGGAGAGATATATCTCCTGACTCTTACAAAAATTTTGATGCCTTTGTGCATCCAGACAAACCATTTACAGGCAGAATTTCTTTTCCAATCAAGGACTTGACAGGGAGGATAGTGGCATTTAACTGTAGAACACAGTCTATGACTGATGTTCCCAAATACTTAATCCATCCCCCAAAGGCAGTATTACCACTATTCCCTGCTCGAGTCCACCCTATAAAAGGTAGAGTAATATTAGTAGAGGGTATATTTGATATGCTAAATCTACACGACAAAGGATTAGAAAATGTTGTGTGTTGTTTTGGTACTAGAAATGTAGATATCGAAAAACTAAAACTACTCAAAATGCAAGGTGTGGAATCAGTAGACATACTATTTGATCCAGACGAAGCAGGACAAGAAGCTTCAATCAAGATACAAGAAATGTGTGAGATTGCAGAGATATTGTCAAAGAATGTAAAAATACCGATTGCTCTTGGGGATGCTGGAGCACTCAACAAAGAAAAAGTAAAACAATTAAAGGAACAATTATATGGCTAAAATAGCACTAATAGAAAGTAAACCTAGTCGAAATGACTATGTAAAACTTTTCAACAACGAGTTTGATTTTGACAAGTATGAATTATGCTCTGATCCTACAGTAAAGAAAGTACTAAAACGAGACTGCGATATTGAAATAGATATTGATGCTTATGACTGGCTTATACTTATAGGCTCGGAGTCATTAAAATTCTTTACAAATCAAAACTCAGTCACAGAGTACAGCGGAAGAGTTGTAGATGATAAATTTCTACCAGTAATAAACCCAGCAATGATAACATTTAAGCCAGAGGCGAAGAAAGTTTGGGATGAATCTAGTAGTAATATTACGAAGTACATTAAAGGAGAACTCAAACAACAGAAACTTGGAGAGGATAAATGTTATGGTATTACAGAAAGCGCAGACTTATATGTATTTCTAGACAACGCACTGAATCACGAAAATGATTTTGTAGCACTTGACTCAGAGACTTCAGGTTTATACCCACGAGATGGATATATGCTTGGTATTAGTTTATCTTACGAACCAGAGCATGGCGCATACATTAGTACAGATTGTATTGATGAAAAAGCCGAGCAACTACTACAGCAACTCTTTGATAAAAAGAGAGTAGTATTTCATAATGCTAAATTTGATTTGGCTTTCTTTGAATATCATTTTGGATTTAAGTTTCCAAGATTTGAAGATACTATGTTACTACACTATATGCTAGACGAGAATCCAGGCACACACGGTTTGAAACAGTTATCCCTCAAGTACACACCTTATGGAGATTATGAGAAAGGTATGTATGAGTGGATAGATGATTACTGCCGTAGAAATGGTATACTCAAAGGTAGTTTCAGTTGGGATTTGATTCCTTTTGATATTATGCAAGACTATGCCGCAATGGATGCTGTTTGTACTTTCTTACTCTTTCAGAAGTTTGAAAATGCTCTAGTAAAGAATGAAAGACTATATGGAGTATATAAAGATATTCTTATTCCAGGCTGTAGATTCTTAACAGATATACAAGATACTGGTGTGCCTTTTGACAAAGAAAGATTGCAGACATCTTCAGTGCTTATGCAAGAACAAATTGATGAAGCTATTGCGAAGTTATATACTTATCCAGCAATTAAAGAGTTTGAACACAATCAAGGCAAAGACTTCAATCCGAATAGTACAATGCAACTTCGAGGACTATTATTTGACTTCTTAGGGCTAAAACCTACAGGAAAGAAAACAGGAACAGGAGCACACAGTACAGATGCTGAAGTTCTAACCCAACTTGCAGAAGAACATGAAGTACCACAATTAGTATTAGATATTCGTCAGAAAGTAAAAATTAAAACCACTTATCTTGATAAGATATATCCACAGCTTGATAAAGATAGTAGACTTCGTACTGGGTTTAACTTACACGGTACAACATCAGGTCGTCTATCTTCTAGTGGTAAAATGAATATGCAACAGATACCTAGAGACAATCCAATTGTTAAAGGATGTATCAAAGCTAATCCTGGCAAGAAAATAGTTGCAATGGACTTAACAACAGCAGAAGTTTATTGTGCAGCTGTACTTGCAAATGATAAAGCATTGATGGAAGTATTTAAAAGTGGAGGAAACTTTCACTCAAACATTGCAAAGCTCGTGTTTAATCTTCCTTGTGAAGTAGACGAGGTTGCAGAACACTACAGTACACAAAGACAAATGGCTAAAGCTGTAACTTTTGGTATTATGTATGGAGCTGGTCCAAAGAAGATTAGTGAACAAGTTACCAAAGACAGTGGCACATACTTTAGTATGAATGAGGCTAGTGCTGTTATTAAAGATTACTTTGAACAGTTTCATGGTCTTAAGACTTGGCTAGACTCACAGAAAAAGTTTATTCAAGATAATGGATTTATATATTCTCACTTTGGTAGAAAGAGAAGATTACCAAATGTGTTCTCTACTGATAAAGGTATTGCATCACACGAAGTAAGGTCTGGAGTAAACTTTCTAGTACAATCGATTGCATCTGACGTAAATCTACTTGGAGCAATTGATGCTCACAATATTATTAAACAAGATGGTAAAGAAGATAAGATGAAAATCTTTGCTCTAGTTCATGACTCTGTTTTGGCAGAAGTTGATGAAGATTGGGTTGAGCATTATCAGTTTATACTTAAAGCTTGTATCCAAAAAGACAGAGGTATGTCTATTCCAGATTGCCCAGTTGGATGTGATTTTGATATTGGAGATGATTACTCCTTCGGAAAGTTTGAAAAGAAGTATGAAACTCTCTGATATACAGTTTCCAATCTATGTTGTACATACTGATGAAGTTGTACGACAGGATGGGATACTCTGGTGTGAAGGAGCTGTTATCGATGACAGAAATACAATAGGAAGTTCACTTGGAGAAAGAAGATTAAAGACTCCCATGAAACATTTATACGATTTAAAGTATCAAATTGATGATTTTAGTGGACTAATAAAACATAGAGGAAGATTCTATGTAGATTCAAATGGAAAGTTTTTCATTTATGAGAAAAGTAAAAGTGCAAAATTGAAGTACCACTTAATAGGAAAGTTAGAACATAAAGATGTTGCTACTCTTATGTGGATTCAAGGTATACCGTTTCCTTTTGAATTACCACGACCACCTGCAATGACTATGCGTTATGCAGGTATTTTATATATAAACAACAAACCCTCTTTTGTATATGATTTTTCAGAGACTATAAAGAAAGATAGCTGGAGAAAAGTATGATGAAATTGGGTTTAAATAACTGGAGAAAATAAATGGCAAATCATGTATACAATTATGTAACAGTAAGTGGAACTGATGCAGTAGTAGATAAATTTTCTGAAATAGGAAAGAATTTTACTCACCAAAGAGAAATAAAAGATTGGGAAGGCAATCCCATGACAATCAATGAATTCAAAGGAATAGAAGAACTCGACTTTATGCCAACATATGATGAAGATGATAGCTATAATTGGTATTGTAAGTATGTTGGGGCAAAGTGGTGTCATATCGAAGAGTGGGAAAATGATTATATGAATCTATGTTCCGCTTGGAGTGCATGCATGGAGTTCACAGAAAGTCTTACAATGGAACTAGCTAAAATTGATCCATTGGTTCAAGTGCGTCATCAATATGAAGATGAGTTTCGTAATTTTATCGGAGTCATTGTCTATGAAGGTGCGGATGCTGATGAAATATTATTCGAAGAACTTGATGATGTAGAACTAACAGAACTTTTTAAAGAAGAGCATCCAGAGTCTGATATTGAAGTAGAGGATTGGACAGACGAAATCTACCAAGCATATGACGATTTCATTTACAACTGGTTTGAAAATCAGACTGTTTAATGAAGGCAGTTCTTTCCAATCGCATTTATCTAGAGTGCACGAACGAATATCAGTCATTTCTCGATGAAGAACTGACATATTCGATACCGCCAAGAAGACCAACTGATCCGCCTATCATCATAAAGAATATGGGCGTAATAAGATCAGGTTTGGTTTCCATACCGATTGGAAGAACGGATCTTATACCAGACGATTACGAAATAAAGGATAAGCGGAATGATATACCAATCAAACCTTTTGACTTTAAGTTTACTTTACGAGACTCTCAACAGTCTGTATATGATGAAGTTCAAGACAGTTGTATAATCAACGCTTGGGTAAGCTGGGGTAAGACATTCACTGCGTTAGCAATCGCAAATAAATTGCAACAAAAGACACTCATTGTTACTCATACATTAGCGTTAAGAGGACAGTGGGAAAAAGAAGTACAAAAAGTCTTCGGGGTCACGGCGGGTGTGATCGGTTCGGGACAGTTTGACATGGACAAGGAAATTGTCGTTGGAAATGTACAAACTTTATACCGAAATATCGACAAAATCGTAGGAGAGTTCGGAACAATTATATTGGACGAGATGCACCATGTATCCTCACCAACTTTTACACGAATTGTCGATGCTTCGAAGGCACGCTACAAAATAGGATTGACTGGAACAATGCAGAGAAAGGATGGAAGACATGTAGTCTTTCGTGATTACTTTTCAAATACAGTATTTAAACCACCTCGAGAAAACTATCTTACTCCACGAGTTGACATAATTCACTCGGGAATACGCTTTATGGACGGCAATGTTGATTGGGCAAATCGAATCAACGCACTTGCGTATAATTGGGAGTACCAAAATACAATGGCAATGCTTGCGGCGAGTTATGCCGCAAAAGGGCACAAGGTGCTACTTGTCAGCGATAGAGTAGATTTTCTAAAGAGTTGTGCAAGACTTGTAGGAGATAACGCAATCTGCGTAACAGGAGATGTTCCTCACGAAGAGCGTGGCAAACTGATAAAACAAATATTTGATGATAAGGATATACTGTTTGGAACACAAAGTATATTTTCAGAAGGTATTAGTGTAGATTGCCTAAGTTGTCTTATTTTGGGAACACCCGTAAACAATGAGCCTTTGCTCACACAGTTAATCGGGCGTGTTATAAGAATGAACGAAGGAAAGCTGCAACCTGTTATAGTAGATATCAATCTAGAAGGTCGTACAGCTAGAAAGCAGGCATCTGCGAGAAGGGGATACTACATGCGACAAGGGTATGAAGTGTCAGATGTATAGGAGTGAAAAATAGTACTTGACACGAGGTCAAGAATTTGTTATAATATGTTATTCTATAATTGGGAAAAAGTAAAAAAGGAAAGCAATGGGAGTGTCAAAGATATTTTGACGATCCTTCATATACTTACCTATAAGCTACCACCAGTGAATAGACATGATAGAATATACAAGTTTTGGACTAAAAGTTTTCATGGACATAGTTTCCTAGTAAACCCCGAGGCACTATTCATTCAAAGAAGGAGATATTCAGATGCAGAGATTGCACAGTATGCAGGTATCGCATCATTGCGTAATTATTTTGAATATCAAAAAACAAAAGATACCAGATTAGACCTCCTCCACTTTACAGGGGATGAGGACAGTATTAAAAACAACAGATTACTACGAATCGAAGGGTATTATATACACTTTAAATTTGAAGAAATCACTTTAAAGGAACTAAAATGGCAATAAAATTTAATCAAGCTAAGGGCGAAGCCCAAAAGAATAAAATCGACAGTTATCAATATGTCGAAGGCGACAACTCAGTTCGCATGGTAGGGGATATGCTTCCTCGATATGTTTACTGGTTGAAAGGCGAAAACGGTAAGAATTTACCATTCGAGTGTCTATCATTCGATAGAGACGCAGAAGCATTTACCAATGTAGAGAAAGACTGGGTAAGAGAATATCACCCAGAATTGAAATGCGGTTGGGCATATGCAATTCAATGTATCCACGATGGAAAAGTCAAAGTACTAAACTTAAAGAAAAAATTACTCGAGCAGATCATGGTCGCAGCAGAAGATCTTGGCGATCCAACTGACCCTGAAACTGGCTGGGAAGTATTCTTTAAGAGAGTAAAAACTGGACCAATGGCTTATAATGTTGAGTATCAACTACAAGCTCTCAAGTGCAAACCTAGAGCTTTAACAGAAGATGAGCAAGCATTAATTGCTGATCTTAAGTCAATGGACGAAGTACTTACTCGACCAACACCAGATGCACAAAAAGAACTTCTTGATAGATTAAGAGAAGGAGCATCAAACGAGCCTGATGAAACAGTCACAGACGAGTTTGATATCAAATAGGAGAAAATTATGTTAACAGTAGGTGATAGATTTCCAGACTTACACATGAAAGGTGTAAATGAAGAAAACGAAATTATTGATGTAGATGTGGTACTGCCCGAATGGACAGTAGTATACTTCTACCCAAAAGATTTTACTTTCATTTGCCCAACAGAGATTTCAGCAATGGATGAATTAAGTACTCATTGTGATGTTATCGGTGTAAGTGGAGACAACGAATTTTGTAAACTTGCATGGAAAAATGACAATTCTCTTATTCGAGACATTGATCACATTCTTGCAGCAGACTGCGGTCTTCGACTTTCAAGAGAACTAGGAATAGTTAACGAGGAAGAGGGAGTATGTTATCGAGCAACTTTCATAATTGATCCCGAAGGAACAATTCAACATGTATCAGTAAATGCGTTAGATACAGGAAGAAACGCAATTGAAGTTTTACGAACGCTACAAGCCTTACAGGCTGATGGTCTTACAGGGTGTTCTTGGACACTTGGGGATGAGTTCGTAGGATGATTCTATTTACGGCAGATTGGCATATTAAACTTGGACAAAAGAATGTACCAGTAGCATGGGCGTGCTCACGCTATAAGTTATTCTTTGAACAAATTTATGAACTTGAAAAAGATGTTGACTTGCACATCATTGGTGGGGACTTATTTGATAGAGTCCCCAGCATGGATGAACTTACACTTTACTTTGACTTTGTAAAGGGCGTTAGTATTAGAACTATCATTTATGATGGTAACCACGAAGCAACAAGAAAGCACAAAACTTTCTTTACAAATTTAAAAAAAGTTACAACAGAACTCAATCCTCTAGTAAAAGTGATTGATGAAACAACATATGGGGAAATGGTTCCTCATGACTATGCAATCTTACCTTATACAGATTTACATAAAAAGAAGAGTATAGAAGATATTAATGCAGATGTATTATTTACTCATGTTCGTGGTGAAATACCACCTCATGTACAACCCGAAGTAGAGTTAGACCGCTTTGATAAATTTAAAGTAGTATTCTCAGGCGATTTACATGCACATAGTAATACACAAAGGAATATAGTATATCCTGGTAGTCCAATGACTACAAGTTTTCATAGAAAGAATGTGGAAACTGGATATCTAATGATAGACAATAAAGATCAGTGGCAGTGGACATGGCACAAGTTTAATTTACCACAACTGATTCGTAAGACAGTTACAGATCCTAGTGAAATGGTTCAAACAGACTGGGATCATACAATATATGAAATTGAAGGAGATGTATCTGATTTAAGTAATATTAAGAATAGTGAATTACTTGATAAAAAAGTTATAAAAAGAAAAACAGAGGCAACTCTAATATTAGGTCAAGACATGACAATAGAAGAAGAACTAGGCGAGTACCTAAGTTATATATTAGAGTTAGATGAAAGTAAAACAAAAAATATATTAGGAGTGTTTAGTGATTACGCTAAAGAAGCTGGAGTGGAGTAATTGTTTTAGTTATGGTTCAGATAATATACTTAACTTAAACGAAAGTATAGTTACTCAGCTAGTCGGAACAAATGGAACAGGAAAAAGTTCAATCCCGTTAATACTTGAAGAAGTATTATTCAACAAAAATTCCAAAGGAATTAAAAAAGCAGACATACCAAATCGAGAAGTCAACAATGGCTATGATATAGCTTTGTCTTTTTCTGTGAATGATGATGAGTACTTAATTGATGTTGTTAGACGCACAAACATAAAAGTAAAATTATATAAGAATGAAGAAGATATATCAAGCCATACAGCAACTGCAACATATAAAACACTAGAAGCAATTATTGGAATTGACTTCAAAACATTCTCGCAGATAGTATATCAGAATACTAATGCCAGTTTGCAGTTTTTGACAGCAACGGACACAAATCGTAAGAAGTTTCTAATCGATCTATTACAGTTGGATAACTATGTAAAGTTCTTTGAAGTTTTTAAAGAATTATCACGAAATTTAGCTGGAGATGTTTCTCGCATACAAGGGAAAATTGACACAATCGATAAGTGGTTATTAGATAATAAATTGGAAGATACATCACTACTTTCGAAAATGGAATTACCATTTTACTCGGAAGAAGATGAAGAAACTTTGCGTTCTTTACAAATA
>Ga0208013_1000607_pt1 | contig 19141 bp, 19 predicted proteins | sample 16_taG_FD_184091 | JGI IMG/M metagenome (GOLD analysis project Ga0208013, IMG submission 184091) | Marine viral communities from the Subarctic Pacific Ocean - 16_ETSP_OMZ_AT15313 metaG (SPAdes) (version 2) | ecosystem: Environmental > Aquatic > Marine > Oceanic | place: Pacific Ocean | collected...
CGCCGATCACCAGAGCCACCAGCCCCACGCCGAGTATGCCAACCAGAGTCAACCCCCATACAGAGGGCAGGGACAGACGCAAATGCAGGTCGGTGAGAAAATGCGTCCATTCATGATTAACCGGCGCACCCAGTCGCCCGACTGGATCGACAAAAGCGCCACTTTCACCGGCATGCACCACAAAACGGGGCATATCGGTGTAGGGCAAGGCGATAAACAGGTGGTCCGGCGGCTCGTCCGTCCGTTTCGCCTCCAGCGCCATTATTGCGTCGGCTGCACGGCTGATGGCACCCGGCTGCCACTCGGTAAATTCTGGTACAGCGGGCTGCTCCCAGCGTTCAAACTCCGGATAAAATACCGCAACAGAACCACTGAACACCACAATATACAGCAGTGCCGATAGTGCCAGGCCCAACCCCGAATGACCGTTTAGAGCGAGCCTCACAAATGCCGATCGGGCACCATTTCCTCTTGCCATAATCAGCCACCCACCCTGTAGACTAAGGCACAACCACTCAATATCAATGCCGTGACACTGGCCAAAAAAGGTCGCCACAATCGCGGGTCGGCACTGCTCCACACAATAGCCAGCGGCCACAGAATCACCAGGAATAGCGCAGCGCCCACCAGCCGATTGGCGTCACTCCATTGCGAGTGGGCAAACCAGCCCATCACCAGCCCGGTTGTCGCCAGTAGACACAGGGGACCCGCCAGCAACCAGCGCAGTGACCGACGGCCCCAGGGTATCTGTTCGGCCGGCCGGGCTCTGCCTGTGTGAATAACGACCGGTCGCAGCGCCGCGCGCCAATTCGCCCCGCCGACAATGAGAAGGAACGCCACCAGTGCCAACCATAGCGGGGCCACCGCAATACCACGATCTAAGCCGAGCGCCCGCTGCCAGGGCCAAATGGAAACAACAATGATTCCCCAGACAATCCAGAGCCACACCGGACCATTTTTGCGACGCCAACAACAATACAGCAGAACCATCCCCGCTGTGGAAAGCAGTCCCGCCAGCAGCAGTGCCACCGGCGATATAGAGGCTACAAACCAGGAATTCACAAACTACCCCCGGACTCAGTAACGCCAGTTAATAGAGGCTGTGGCCGTAGTCGGCGCACCGTAATAACTTTGCGCCCAATACAAGCTGGTGAAATATTTCTCATCGGTAACATTTTTGACATTGAGGCTCAGCCTCAGGTTGTCGCTCAGGTCGTAATTGGCAAACAGGTCCACCAGCTTGTAACTGTCCTGGATCACTTCAGCGCCACTGTCTCTCCGCGATGTCTCATCCTGCCATTTGACACTCACCCCCATTTTTAGCGCGGGCAACCAGGGCAGGCGATAACTGCTGGCCAGTTTGAAAGTTTTGTCCGGGGTAAAGCGAATGATGTTCTCGTCAGTTTGCTGATTGGCGTCCATATCGAAGTTGGTATAGCCGGCCATGACATCCCAACCCCTGGTTATTTCGCCGACCAGTTCAACTTCGAAACCCTGGCTGGAAATACCATCTGAGCTTTCATAGTATTCATCGCCGGTCATCGGGTTGAATCCGGCGGATACAGCCAGATTTTCCTGTTCGATATCAAACGCCGCCACCGATAGCAACAGGCGGCCGGCAAGCAACTCGCTCTTCACACCCACTTCGTAACTGCGGCCCTCCAGCGGATCAAGTCGACTGCCGTTGATATCCTCCTCGGTCTGCTGGGTAAAGATGTCAGTGTAACTGGCGTAGAGAGCCACATTGTCCAGAAGCTGGTAGACCACGCCGGCGTAAGGTGTGGTAACGCCGGAATATTTCGAATCCTGGGAGAGTCCATACGACTCGCCGGAGGTGTTCCAATCACTGACCCGCGCACCCAGTAAGACTTTCAGCTTGTCGGTAATCGACAAGCGGGTGGCTCCGTAGATGGATCGCTGTCGGTCCTTGTAATCGCCGCCGCCGCGCACTATGTCACGCAGGTTCATATCGATCCCGGAGCCGTTCCAGGTGCGGAAATCCGGCATGGCGGGAAAGTCATCGTCCATATAGGAAAAGTTGTCCACCACACTTTCGGACCAGCTATATCCCAGCACCAGGTCGTGTTCGCGGCCGGCCAACCGATACTGGCCACTGATATAGACATCGAACAGGTCCATGGTGTTGTGTTCGGTGTAATCGCTGCCATAGCCATACAAGCCGAGCCCGGTCTCCCGGTCCGGCGTGCCAAAGGCATAAAAAAGGTCGGCATCTTCGTTGTGTTTGATGTAGGTATAAGTGCCTTTAACCTGCCAACCATTGCCCAGGTCGTGGACCACTTCAGCAAAGGCCTGCGCCTCTTTGGAAATCCAGCCCGCCCAGTCCGAGGCAGTACTGGTACTGCGGTCGACACTGACCTCCGAGCCATCGCTGTACAGTAGTGGCAGCGCACCCCACATGGGGCTGTCCGACTTGTTTCTCTGCCAGGTGTAGCCAAGAGTCAGCAGTGTGGCATCGGTAATTTCCACATCCACCACACCATAGACCAGAGATTTCTCGTGGGCGTAACGGTCCAGATGAGACTCATTATCCTGCCAGGCAGTGACGAACCGCCCCCTCACTCGCTCGCCCAGGCGTCCGGAAATATCACTCTCAACACGGGTGTGGTCATAGGAACCAGCGCTCGCGGATGTCTGAATCTGCAAATCGTCAGTGGGACGTTTTCGTACCATGTTAACCGTGGCGGAGGGATTGCCGGCACCGGTCATCAGACCATTGGGACCGCGCACCACTTCCACCCGCTCGAAAGCATAAGTATCGATATCCCCACTGATATTGCCATCGGGCACCTGTAGCCCCATGCCATCGTATTGAAAATTGGTAATATCAAACCCCCGCGCGGTGTAGTACGTGCGATCGGTTTCCACCGATTCCACATTGATACCGGTCGTGAGCGACAACACGTCATTCATGTTATCCAGTTCGAAATCATCGATCTGGGCACGGGTAATCACTGAAACCGATTGCGGGGTTTCGAAGGCGGACAGACCGAACTTGGTGGCGGTATCCATGGTGGGTACGCTGTAGTCGCTACTGGACTGCACCGCTCTCACCTCTACCAGCTCAATGGTGGGGGATTCCCCTTCGTCCTCTTGATTGTCCGTGACGCCTTCTCCATAAGCGCCATTGACAAAGGCGATGGCGACGGCAAGCACGCATGGCTGCCAGCCTCTGTTCAGTGTGGTACGCATAATTCCCCCCAAATTGTTCTACCCTGATCGGCAGAAATACCAAAACGGGAATGATACTGGTAATGATAATGATTCGCAATCGTAAAAGAATCAAGCAAAGTTTTCAGTGCCGACCGCCCTTCCCCAATGCGACCGTGGTCTTAAACGCTGACACCACATCATTTGTGTCAACAAAACAGGTTCTACTTCGTCATACCAAAGAGTTCAGCGCTTGCCGTACAATGACCCGCTATGCCGCCACAAAAGTCTCTCTCACCCGCTGGCGGGCTCAGACACTGGCAGACGACAACCATTGAGACAGAGGACACAGACAGCTCATGACCCTGCCGAAACAGGTCAGTATCGTCGAGGTCGGCCCGCGAGATGGCCTGCAGAATGAATCCGAACCGGTCAGCCCGGCCGTCAAGATTGAACTGATCCGACGGCTCAACGAAGCAGGACTGCGCTACATTGAAGCTGGCAGCTTCGTCAATCCGCGCCGGGTGCCCCAAATGGCTGACACTGCACAGGTGTTTCAGGGAATCGAACGTCAACCGGACACCATCTATGCAGCCCTGACCCCCAATCTGACCGGCGTCGAGCGCGCTTTGGCGGCAGGGGTTCGCGAAGTAGCCATCTTTGCCGCCGCTTCGGAAACCTTCAGCCAGAAAAACATCAACTGCTCCATTGACGAGAGCGTGGAGCGATTCGCCCCGGTGATGGATGCTGCCAGAGCGGCCAATCTGCGAGTGCGCGGCTATATATCCTGTGTCGCAGGCTGTCCATACGAAGGAAATGTGTCCATAAAGCGGGTGACACAGGTTGCGGAAAGGCTGTTACAGATGGGTTGTTACGAGATATCCCTCGGGGATACTACCGGTGTCGGCACTCCCGACAGTATCGGCCGGGTAATTGAAGGAGTCCGCGAGGTGGTGCCAACCCCACAGTTGGCCGTTCATTGCCATGACACCTACGGTCAGGCTCTGGTCAATATCTATAGGGCATTACAGCTGGGTGTGGCGGTGGTAGACAGTTCCGTGGCCGGACTGGGAGGCTGCCCTTACGCCAGAGGGGCATCGGGAAATGTGGCCACGGAGGACCTGGTCTACATGCTCAACGGCCTCGGCATTGAACACGGTGTCGACCTGGATAAAATCATCGCCGCAGGAACCTATATCACCGAACAACTGGGCCGGGAAACCGGTTCCAGAGTGGCCAGGGCCAGATTATCCAGAAGCTGACCCGACTATTTGCCGAGGGTTGAGAGTTTTTCCCGCAACGCGTCTATACCGGGTTTGTGTTTCAGCAACTCCTGCGCTGACAGCCCCGCCAGTTCGTGGGGGAACACCAGCCATCGGTCCGTCTCGTGCAGGTAATAATCCGGCACCCGGTCAGTGCGGTTATTGGCCGGTTTGAAATAGGGGGTCGCCAGACGAATTTCCGGCGGGCTCTCGCCACAGTCCTGCCGGATATCCGACACAATCCGTTGCAGGCTCAGTCCGGTATCGTAAACATCATCCACAATCAGCAGTGAATCGGCCTTGCGGATATGGTCGATCACATAGCCCAGGCCATGCACCCGGACCGCCCTGGCCCGTTCGCCGGGCGCTGTGTAAAAAGACGTGCGGATGGCGATGTGATCCGTCTCCACACCGAAATAGGCCAGTAGCTCCTGAACCGCGATCCCCACCGGGGCCCCACCCCGCCAGACGCCAATGATAAAGTGCGGGCGAAAACCACTTTCCAGCACCTGCAAGCCCAACCTGAAGGAATCGTCGAGCAATTGCTGGGCGGCGATGTACTGTTTGGCTGACACACTATTTTTCCGGGCCATGAGACAGAGCCTGATTATCCACTTTCACAGGCTGGATGCCAGTGGGATGATGGGTATATGTCCAATGCACCCTCCCTCTCTGGCCCGAGCATGAATATTGTTGATCCGGATCCCCGCACCCTGCTGACCGAGCTGTTTGATGTTGCGGTAGCAACCGCCCAGCCAGCCCGGGTATTGGCTGATTTTTTACCGGAGAACAAAGCCCGGTGTGCACTGGTGATCGGCGCGGGCAAGGCCGCCTGCTCGATGGCCAGTTGTCTTGAACAACACTGGTCCGGCCCATTGCACGGTCTGGTGGTAACCGCCTATGGTCACAGCCAACCACTCCAAAGAATTGAGGTGATCGAAGCCAGCCACCCGGTACCGGATACCATGAGCGAACAGGCGGCCAAACGGATACTGGCACTGGTTGGGAATCTCGACGCAGATGATCTGGTCATCTGCCTGATCTCTGGTGGCGGTTCATCCCTGCTGGCCCTCCCCGCCCCGGGAATCAGTTTGGCCAATAAGCAGGGCATCAATCGGGCATTGTTAAAATGCGGTGCAACGATCGATGAAATCAACTGTGTCCGCAAGCACCTTTCCGCCATCAAGGGCGGTCGCCTTGCCTTGGCCTGCACACCAGCCCGATTGCTGACGCTGGCCATATCCGACGTGCCCGGAGACAACCCGACCACCATCGCTTCCGGTCCCACCGCAGCGGATTCATCCACCTCTTCAGAGGCGCTGTCGATACTGCACAAATACCGAATTCCGATACCTGAAACAATTGCCGCATGGCTGAAAAACCCCGACTCGGAAACTCCGAAGCCCGGCGATTCAAGGCTGTGTCACCACGACTATCGGATCATTGCCAGTGCCTGGCAATCACTGGAAGCTGCCACCAGACAGGCACAACAGGCCGGGTTCAATACCCTGTTGCTGGGAGATGACATCACCGGTGAATCCCGCGATGTCGCCCGTGAGCATGCGGCGCTGGCGCTGACTATCGCGAAAGGAAACGGCCCGGTTTCACCCCCCTGCGTCATACTTTCCGGTGGCGAAACAACCGTCACTGTTCGAGGCGATGGCACGGGTGGTCGCAATGGCGAATACCTGCTGGCGCTGGCGACTGAACTGCAGGGCGCCCCGGGTATTTACGCTCTGGCGGCGGATACCGATGGCATCGACGGTGCCGGTGACAATGCCGGAGCCGTCCTCAGCCCGGAAACCTGGCAGCGCGCCCGGGAAAGGGGCTGGAATATCTTCAAGGAACTGGAAAACAACAACTGTTATCCCCTGTTCAGGGATCTGGAAGACCTGCTGATCACCGGGCCCACCCGCACCAATGTCAATGATTTCCGGGCTATTCTGATAATCCCCACAGAGACAACCCTTTGATCTGATGCAATGCGTTTTCCGCTCCAGTTGCGCTAGACTATGATCACATTAAATGATTGATCACACTGAATCATTATCGCGGAGTGCACCCTTGAGCGACATGCGCAAACTGACCCACCTGGATGACCAAGGCAATGCCCACATGGTGGATGTGGCTGGCAAGGCCGTTACCCACCGTGAGGCTACGGCTGAAACACTGGTACGGATGCAATCGGAAACTCTGGCATTGATTGGCAGCGGAGACCACAAAAAGGGTGATGTTCTGGCGGTGGCGCGTATCGCCGGTATTCAGGCCGCCAAGAAATGTGCCGACCTGATTCCCCTCTGCCACCCCCTGATGCTCACTTCCATCAAGGTGGAATTCGAGCTGCTGCAGGACAGCAACCAACTGCGCATCATCGCCAGTTGCGGCCTGGACGGCAAAACCGGGGTGGAAATGGAGGCGCTCACCGCCGCTTCGGTGGCGGCGCTGACCGTCTACGATATGTGCAAGGCGGTGGACCGCGGTATGGTGATCGAATCCACCCGCCTGCTGGAAAAGGCAGGCGGAAAATCCGGCCACTGGAAAGTAAATCCATGAAAATTCTTTTTTTTGGCAATCTGCGGGAGCAATTGGGTACTGGCGAGATTGAGTTGCCGTTGCCCCCCGGAACAAATGATATTGCTGACTTACTGGCAGCCCTCAAACAGCGCGGATCAGAATGGCAGCAAGCACTCGGCACGGGGACATTGCTATACGCCGTCAACCAGACCATGGCCACTCAAGACACATTACTGGAGGACAGCGACGAAGTGGCGCTGTTCCCCCCGGTAACCGGCGGATGATAACCATTGCGGTACAGGCCGCAGACTTTGATACCGGCCAGGAAATTCGTCAGTTACAGGCCGACAGAACTGACGTGGGTGGTATCGCAATATTTACCGGTCAGGTGCGCGACACTGGCGATAAGCCGCTGGGCTTCATGCACCTGGAGCATTATCCCGGTATGACTGAGGCCTCCCTGCAACAGACGGCCGAGCAGGCCGCACAACGCTGGGCATTGATCGATATCCGCATTGTGCACCGTATCGGCGACCTGCTGCCCGGTGATCAGATTGTTTTCGTCGGTGTCAGTAGTGCTCACAGGGAAGCGGCGTTCAATGCCTGTGAATTTATTATGGATCACCTGAAAACCCATGCACCGTTCTGGAAGAAAGAATACTACCGGGATGGCAGCACGAAGTGGGTCGATGCAAAACAGACGGACCAACAGCGCAATGCGCGCTGGAACCCGCACAACTGAATCAGAGGCCGTTTATGCAACCACTGCCCCATCAATACCAGGCAACGACCATCGGCACAGCCCAGGGCAACTTTGCCACCACGCTGGAAAATGATTGCACACTGGAGGTCGCTGCACCATTGGATTTTGATGGGCCCGGCGACACCTGGACCCCGGAAGAAATGTTGCTGGGTGCCGTGGCCAACTGCCTGGCACTGACTTTCAGATCCATCGCCCGTGCAGCCGGTCTGAACTGGCTGGAAATCCAATGCACCAGTGAAGGCGTTCTGGATAAAGTGGAAAAGAAAGTCCTGTTTACCCAGATCAGCACCCTCGCGCAATTGACGATTGCGGCTGGGGAAGATCGGGAAAAAGCCGAAAAATTGTTGCGCAAGGCAGAGGAAAACTGCTTTGTCAGGAACTCCCTGTCGAGCGAGAAGCAATTTACTGCGGACGTGCGGGTCAGCCAGGTCTGATTACAATTTCACCTTGTCGCCCATGTCCGGTACACAGGCTTCCCAGCCCAGCTCTTCGCCAATGCTGATACGAAACTGATCGGCTGCCTCTTCATCACCATGGGTGACAAAACAGCGTTTTGGCGCGGCGGGCATTTGCTGCAACCAATGCAACAATTCCAGCCGGTCGGCATGGGCGGAGAGAAAATCCAGACATTCCACCCGCGCTTTCACCTCATGGTAGCGATTGAATATCTTGATTTTTTTCTCGCCACCCACCATGCGGGCCCCCCGGGTACCCGGTGCCTGATAACCGGCAAACATTACAGTATTGCGATGGTCACCGAGCATTCGCTGCAGATGATGCAACACCCGTCCACCCGTTGCCATACCGCTGGCCGAGAGAATAATGGCCGGCACATGCACCCGGTTGATGGCAATGGAATCCTCCACCGTTCGGGCAAAGGTGACATCCCGTGACAGCTGCTGGCAGGAAGCCTTGTTCAGCCGGTGATAGCGATGGTGCCGAAGCATGACCTCCGTGGCACTGATCGCCATGGGGCTGTCCAGAAAGACCGGTAAATAGGGAATTCGCCCCTGCTGCCGCAGCTCGGTAATCAGATAGAGCATGGCCTGAGCACGTCCCACGGCAAAGGTCGGAATCAGCACGGAACCACCCCCGGACACCGTGTCGTTAATGATTCCAGACACCACGTCCCAGACATCGCGATTGTCATGGAGACGATTGCCATAGGTGGATTCAACCACCAGGTAATCACAGTAGACTGGCAGTTCCGGAGCCCGCATTACCAGGTCATTGCTGCGACCCATATCGCCGCTGAAAAGAATATGTCGGCCGCCTGCATGCACATCCAGAAATGCAGAGCCGAGAATATGGCCATTGGCATAAAAACTTGCCTCGATATCACCCATGGTGACCGTCGCAGTGGACTCGCCTGAACGTGCATCTGCCACGGAACTAAATCCCACCACTTCAAATTGCTTCATCGCCTTTTCCGCATCCTGCCGGGTATAGAGCGGCAGGGCTGGCTGATGCTTGCTGTACTGATGGCGATTGCGGTATTCCGCCTCCTCCTCCTGCAGGTGTGCAGAGTCAGCCAACAGGATCTTGCAGAGATCACGGGTTGCCTGGGTACAATATATTGGCCCCTTGAAACCGTCTTTAACCAATCTCGGCAGGTAGCCGCTGTGATCCAGATGGGCATGGGTAAGGAACACCGCCTCAATGGTGCCGGGATCCACCGGAAAGGGTTTCCAGTTGCGCTCCCGCAGGTGTTTGTAGCCCTGAAACAACCCACAGTCCACCAGAACCCGCCGATCATCTACCTCAATCAGATAACGGGAACCCGTTACGGTATTGGCAGCGCCGTGAAACGCCAGAGTCACCCGATTGCCCATAGTGCCATTTCCTTATAGTTATGCCCCGGCACTTCGCCGGGACTGCTTTACTTTCGATTATAGAAGCCACCTCCCCGGCTTCATAGAATTCAGATCAAGTCACCCGTGATTGACTGGAGAGGGTTGGCTAGAAAAGCAAGTCGGAAAACAACAGAAACGGTACGGCATCGCCGGCTTCCATACTTTCCCCGAGACGGTGCACCACAAAGCCATTGCCCTGTGAAACACTGGAAAGCACGCCGCTGCTCTGGCTGCCCGCCAGTTGGGCTCGCACACTCCCCTGCGTATCCTGGACCAACCGTGCGCGCAGGTATTCCTGGCGTTTCGCCGCATGCGGTCGACTGAACCCGGCAATCACGGGAATTGGCGTGGGCAGGTAATCGCTGGCCCCCTGGCTTTTCAACAAATAGGGGCGCGCGGCAATGGCGAAGGTGACAAATACCGAGGCGGGATTGCCGGGCAGGCCAATAAAGGGTGTGCCCTGCACCTGACCGAACGCCAACGGCTTGCCGGGCTTGATGGCCATGCGCCACAGGTTCAGGCTGCCCAGCTTCTCGACACAGCCCTTGACGTGGTCCTCATCACCCACAGAGACTCCGCCACTGCTGATGATACAGTCGGCCTCGGCAGCGGCCCTGCGCAACGCCTGCTCAGTAGCCTCTGGCGTATCTGCCACCCTGCCCAGATCGACATAATCGAAACCCAGTGCCTGCAACTGACCCATCAGGGTAAAGCGGTTGGAGTTGTAAATATGTCCCGGCGGCAGCGGCTCGCCGGGTTCCACCAGTTCATCGCCAGTACACAACAAAGCAACCTTGAGACGCCGGTATACTGGTACCTCGGCAATACCGACCGAGGCCAGCAGACCGAGGTCCTGGGGTTTGAGGCGGTGACCCCGAACCAACACAGTGGCGCCGCGGTGAATATCCTGTCCGATGGGGCGTATGTTGGTGCCGGCCTTGATATCGGCAGCCAGGGTCACCCGGGCATCGTCCCAGTGACACTGCTCCTGCATCACCACCGTATCGGCACCGGGAGGCACTTCCGCACCCGTGAAGATGCGGGCGGCACTGCCCGGCTGCAGTAGCTCTGGCACGGCACCTGCCGGAATGCGCTGACTGATCGGCAAGGTGGTTTCTTCACCGGTATTGCAGTCGGCAAAGCGCAGGGCGAAACCGTCCATGGCGCTGTTGTCCGCCGGCGGCACATCTACCGGCGATTGCTGGTCAGCAGCCAACACTCGACCGAGGGCCTGCATCAAGGGTACGGTTTCGGTATCCACCAACGGTTGTGCCGCGGCCAAAAGCCGCTCCAGCGCCTGTTCGACGGTCATTAATCCAGCTTGGTCACAACTGTTCATGAGCGGCCCTTGCATTCAGCCACCCGCGCCACATGAGGGATGAAATTGCAGGGGCGGGTGCGGGCATCCAGTTGCTCGCCGAGGATTCTGTCCCAGGCGGTGCGGCAGGCATTGGTGGAACCCGGCATGCAAAACACCAGCGTGCGGTTGGCCAGACCCGCCACCGCACGGGACTGCACGGTAGAAGTGCCGATCTCGGTAAAGGAAATTTGCCGGAACAGCTCGCCAAAGCCTTCCACCTGTTTGTCGAACAGTGGCTGCAACGCCTCCGGGGTTGAATCCCGGTCAGTGAAACCAGTGCCGCCAGTCACGAGCACTACCTGGAGTTGCGGGTCGGCAATCCAACGGGATACCTCAGCACGCAAACGGTAGATATCGTCGGGGATCAGCGCCCGGTCCGCCAGTACGTGACCAGCTTCAGAAAGACGGTCCACCAGCAACTGGCCGGAGCTGTCCTGCTCCAGCGTGCGGGTGTCGGAAACCGTGAGGACGGCGATGTGCAGGGGGACAAATTCTTTGGCGGCGTGGGACATAAATTCTCTCTTGTCTTCAGTTCGAAAGTAAGGTTGGCATTAACGGGGCAAGGTCTGCCTTTGCCTATCTGCAAAACCGACTGGCGGTTATTGCCCCTTTGAACCACGATCCAAGGTATTTCAGCCGAAGGGTATCGTGGTGATCAAGCTATCGTTGCGCCCTTGAACACAACCGCCGGGGGCGACACTGACATTTCACGGTCGACAGCCCTCTCTGGGCGTACCTTGCCATGAAAAAGGATATAACGTTTAATCCAACGAGGGTACGATTGAACAGTGCAGCGACTATAGCGTCTGACCAGCATGTACTCTTTTTAATGGATCCAAGGAACGGTGACACAGCCATGATCGAACGCCCTTTCAAACAGACTGTTGATATAAACAGCCTTACCCTTTTTCAGAAAATCAATGGTCATCCGTACATTACAGGCCAGCCTATTTGAACGCACGTCAGGCCAAAAAATTAAATAACAATTGGTTAGAGGTGGCATGATTGCCACTCCAATATATTACAGTGGCCGCCTTTTAATAATTATTATGAGGCCGAAAGCCTCATTAACAGACTATTAGGTATCAGGGAGTAAGCATTGAGCTTATTACGAGAAATTCAAGCATCATTAATTTCTGATCAGCCCAACCTGGGTGGCATTTTGCTCAAGCTTCGCTTACTTGCCGCAAGGCTCGGTAGCGATATCTTAGGTGATTGGGTAAAGCACGAGATGTCCGGATATCCAACAGACGTTGAGCTACCTGAATACAGGGTTGTTGGGGTGTCTTTTAAGGGAACGTTTAGTGGGCCTTTTAACTCCGGAATTAAAAATGCGCCCATTCCTTCAGCCTTGGTTAGGGAGCATGCAGGAGAACATTGGTCGAACCATCGAGTTCGTCAAGGGATTGCAGCAATAGATGATTTAGTTAAGGGCGCCCAGGAGTCAGGTTCCCTTGGTCTTGATTGCTCTAACCTTATCCTGCTCCTCCAGGGGAAAATTTACGAAGATTATGCGTGTAATGATATTACTGGCAGAGTTTCTCGGAGCTCTCTAGTCCAAATCCAAAATGAAGTTAAGAGCAGGGCTCTTGAACTTACTATCGAACTTGAAAAGTCTATACCAGCTGCGGCCGAAATAATTTTAGAGCCAGAAAAAGGCAGCTCTATAGATGGTCAGGAAGTCTCTAAGATCATTAATCAAACTATCTATGGAAATTACACTGAGATTTCAAACTCGGGCGATGGTGCGCAGATTGGAGTGCAGGCGATCCAAGGGAACACCGACGCACTAGAGAAAATACTGGAGAAAGCAGGAATTTCCGGAGATTCAGCAAAGGAGCTTGCCGAGATAGTTCAGTCAGAAGAACCTACTTCCCCGAAGGAACCTCTTGGTACTAAGGCAAGGCAATGGCTCCTCAAAAACCTAAAAAAAGCGGAAGACGGAACGTGGGAAGTTGGGATTTCGGTTGCAACCGACGTAATCAAAAAGGCTGTTATGGGATATTACGGGCTTTAAATGCCGAACAAAGTTCTTTCAGTCAGACCAATTCATGCCAGCACTGCTTGGCCTCTTAAGAAAAGTGTTAAAGAACTACTCGTTCAGATAGTTTTTCAGCTAACCCGGCTTGCCATCTGCCCGGGGTGTCAACAGCATCGGGATATAGATCAGCGAGAACAGCACAAACGCCGAGATCCAGCTCAGCTGGGACAGACCGACCCAAAGAGCGTAATAAGCGGGAGCCAGCAACGGCACAAACACCCTCAACAGCGCCGCTCCAGTAAGCAGCAGGAACATCCAGGTCACTGCAGCAGGTGGAGCAAATACATTTCTGCCGGTATGACCCAGACAGACCCTGGCCATCATGCCGAGGGTCATCAGGCCGATGCCCCCTAGGGCAAAGGCGTGCACTGCCAAGAAAGGCGAAGCGCCGAACAGAAAGGCCGCCACTTTCAGGGCAAAGCCCACCACCACCAGGCCGTAGGCAATATGCAGCACCCACAGCAATGGCTTACGCCAGATACCTTTGGTGTGCCAGCCAACCAGACGAAGCCCCAGTAGCCCCATCAGAACTGCTGCCACCATCGTTGTCATCAGGTTTCCCGGCGCGACTAGCTCAGCAGCAATAAAGGCGATCATCAAGAGCGGCACTGCCTTGTCCAGCCAGGCATAATTGGTCAGGGTGACCGAATAGCCGACACCGCGCTCGGTGAAAAAGGGGATTACCCTCCGCCCCATCATCAATACCAGGGCGATGATGATGTAAAAACCCAGGTACAGCCCCAGCCGGATACCATCGGCCAGTATCCCGAAAACCCCGAGATAGAAGAGACCGTTGCCAGTAAGCAGTAGTGCCAGTATGGCAATCATCGCCAGATTGCGCTGGGATTTGGCGCGAATGATCGGTACGGCCACCGCCGGGATCAGCATAGCCATGAATAACAGATCGGCGAAAGCGGTCCACTGCAAAGACAGCCCTACTTCTGAAAACAATCCGGCAAGGGGCAACAACCGAGCGGTCAGCCACAAGAAGAACAACAGAAACAACAATGTACCCCTGAGTGTCTGCAGACCTGTCCAGTTTTTCACCGCAGCCAGCAGGAACCCGGCAATCACAGCCACCGCGTAGCCATAGATCATTTCGTGAGCATGCCAGACGGTCGGGGCCAACTCATTCAAAGGCGACAGTATTTGCAATGGAAAAATCGCCGCCCAGATCGACATGGACAGCACCGCAAACAGGGCCGCACCCATAAAGAAAGGCCGGAAGCCCAGATTGAGCCATGCCGGCGAATGACTTGATTGAGGCTCTTGTATTTCGATCATCCTGATATCCTGTTAACCGCCCGTGGCATTCATAAAGCGCAATACTTGCGGTTTGTCATCGTGGTAAAAATAGTGTCGTTCTGGCTTCAATGCCATTGCATTGACAATAGCATTCTGCAAAGCGGGCATGTCTTGGGTATAACGGCATATCACCGCACGCAGATCCACCGAGTGTTCATTACCGAGACACAGTAATAACCGGCCTTCGCAGGTTACCCGTACCCGATTGCAACTATCGCAAAAATTGTGGCTGTGGGGATAAACAAAGTCGATACGGCTCTTACTGCTAGCGATACGGTAGCACCCTGATGGCCCAGCGGCATCTCTTCAGTCTAAAGGACATCGAAATCCTTTTTCCAGGGCAAAATCCAGCAGGGGCGAGACTTCATCGTCATTCAGGTCCCGAACTATCACACTGTTCAGTTTTATCCAGCTAATACCCGCTTTTTGTGCCGCCTTGATGCCAACCAGTACCCCCAATGCCAGAAAGCGAAGCTACAAGTAACGGTCGCATTCTAAGTACCGGCAATGCCGCTCCCTGCCGGTGGAAGATGGGGCGGAGATTGGAATTTGCATCGCTACCCCAGAGCCGGGTTCAGAGTGGACCGATAGTAAGGCGCCAATGGATTGCGTATAATGATCCATTACATGCTCTTGGGGTGCCGCAAGGCTGAGATGCTGTTTTTCCCGGAAGGAAGACAGCGAACCCATTGAACCTGATCCGGTTAGTATCGGCGTAGGGATGGGCTCTCAATTACAGCAATGCCAATCTCTCTATGCCTCACAATTCATTCATTCCTGTGAGGAGCAACCATGAATTCAAAAACACCTGTGCAACCTGCCACCAGGAACTTCATTACCCGTGAACCGCTGCCCGCCAGCCGTAAGATTTATCTGAGCCCGGAGGGCCACCCCGACGTGAGGGTACCCGTTCGGGAAATCGGCCTCACCGATGGCACTGCGATGACAGTCTACGACACCTCCGGCCCCTACACTGATCCGGACGTGGATATCGACGTCCACAAGGGTCTGCCGGACCTGCGCGGCACCTGGATTGAGGCCCGCGGCGATACCGAGTTCTATGAAGGCCGCGAGATCACGCCCATCGACAACGGCCACGAGGAACAGGACAAAGCTTTCAAATTCTATAACGAAGCGCTGCAGCGTCAGCCCCGCCGCGCCAAAGCCGGAGGCAACGTCACCCAGATACACTACGCGCGGCAGGGAATCATCACGCCGGAGATGGAATATATCGCCCTGCGGGAGAACCAGACCCGGGAAGCGCTGAACAACGAATTCACCACCGAGGAACGCAACAAACGCCTCGCCGGCAACGCCATGGGCGCCAACCTGCAGCCCATTACCCCGGAATTCGTCAGAAAAGAAGTGGCCGAGGGCCGGGCCATCATTCCCGCCAATATCAACCACCCGGAGTTGGAGCCGATGATTATCGGCCGCAACTTCCTGGTGAAGATCAACGCCAACATCGGTAACTCCGCCCTCACCTCGAATATCGAGGAGGAAGTGGAGAAGCTCGTGTGGTCCACCCGCTGGGGTGGCGACACGGTGATGGACCTGTCCACCGGCAAGCACATCCACGCCACCCGCGATTACATCCTGCGCAACTCGCCAGTGCCCATCGGCACCGTGCCCATCTACCAGGCCCTGGAAAAGGTCAACGGCGTCGCCGAGGACCTCACCTGGGAGGTGTTTCGCGACACCCTCATCGAACAGGCGGAACAGGGTGTGGACTACTTCACCATCCACGCCGGGGTGCTGCTGCGTTACGTGCCACTGACCGCCGAGCGGGTTACCGGCATCGTCTCCCGCGGCGGCTCCATCATGGCCAAGTGGTGTATCGCCCACCACCGGGAGAGTTTCCTCTACACCCATTTCGAGGACATCTGCGAGATCATGAAGGCCTACGACGTCAGCTTCTCCCTGGGTGACGGGCTGCGCCCCGGCTGCCTGGCGGACGCCAACGACGAGGCCCAGTTCGGCGAACTGAAGACCCTCGGCGAGCTGACCAAGATCGCCTGGAAGCACGATGTGCAGGTGATGATCGAGGGCCCCGGTCACGTGCCCATGCACATGATCAAGGACAATATGGACATGCAGTTGGAACACTGCCACGAGGCGCCGTTCTACACCCTGGGACCACTGACCGTGGATATCTCCCCCGGCTACGACCACTTTTCCAGCGGCATCGGCGCCGCCATGATCGGCTGGTTCGGCTGCGCCATGCTTTGCTACGTGACCCCCAAGGAACACCTGGGGCTGCCCAACCGGGAGGACGTCAAGGAAGGCATCATCACCTACAAGATTGCCGCCCACGCCGCCGACGTGGCCAAGGGGCATCCCGGCGCCCGCTACCGGGACGACATGATCTCCAAGGCGCGTTTCGAATTCCGCTGGGAGGACCAGTTCAACCTCAGCCTCGATCCGGAGCGGGCACTGGCGTTTCACGACGAAACCCTGCCCAAGGACTCCGCCAAGGTGGCTCACTTCTGCTCCATGTGCGGACCCAAGTTCTGCTCCATGAAGATCAGTCAGGACGTGCGTGACTACGCAGCGGCTGAACAGGGTATGCGGGAGAAGTCCGAGGAGTTTCTCGCGAAAGGCGGCGACATCTACATCCAGGTGCGGGAGGACTGAGGACAGTGCACAACACAACCGCCCTTTTCCTGCACCCCAGGGGGATTAACCCGTGCAAATAGCCATTGTCGGCGCCGGCATTATGGGGCGGGTACTCGCCTGGCAATTGAGCCAGAGCGGCCACCGGCTCAGCATCTTCGACCGCGACCCCATTCACAGCGGCGGTGCTGCGGCCTACACCGCCGCCGGTATGCTGACCCCCTACTCCGAGGTGGCATCGGCGGAGCTGGCTATCCACACCATGGGTATGGCCGCCCTGCCCCTTTGGTCAGCCATGACCGATGCTCTGTCAGTCGCCGGCGGCGGTCGCTGTCACTCACACTGCGACAGTCCCTGCGGCCAGTCCCATGAACCCGACTGCGACCTCTGCTTGCATCAACTGGGCAGCCTGATCGTGGCCCATCCCGGCGATCGCGCCGACCACCGCCACTTCAATCAACAAGTGCAGAACAAACTGCATCCGACAGCCGAGCAGTTCCAGCAGTTAAATGCCGCGCAACTGGCGGAGCTGGAACCGGAACTGGCGGGCCGCTTCAGTGAGGCCACCTACCTGCCAGAGGAATCCTGGGTGGACAACGAACAGGCCATGGCCTGTCTGGCGGACGCCCTGTTGACCAATCCCAATGTCAGCTGGTTCCCGGAAACCCCCGTGGAGCAACTCGCCCCCCACAGTCTGCGCGCCGGGGGTGAGAACTACCGCTTTGACTGGGTGATCGACTGCCGCGGTCTCGGTGCCAAAGCCGACTGGCCGCAACTGCGCGGCGTGCGCGGCGAGCTGCTGTGGCTGCGGGCGCCGGAGGTGAAGCTCAAGCACCTGGTGCGATTGATGCACCCCCGCTACCGCATCTACGTGGTGCCGCGACCCGATGATATCTACATCATCGGCGCCACCCAGATTGAAAGCGATAGCATGGAGCCCATTACCGTGCGCTCCAGCCTGGAACTGCTTTCCGCCGCCTACAGCCTGCACCCCGGCTTCGGCGAGGCGGAGATCGTTTCCACCCGGGTCAACTGCCGCCCGGCACTGTCGGACAATTTACCGGCCATCCGCTGGCAGGACGGACTGATCCGCGCCAACGGCCTGTTCCGACACGGCTTTTTGCTGGCGCCGGTAGTGGCCCGGGAAGTGGTGAACTGGCTGGAAAGCGGGGAAAGCTACCGCTCTCCCTATGCCGAACTGATTCAACCCCTGGCGGTTCCCGCCTGAAACCCTGGACAACACAAAGGTGCAACCTTGATTACCGTCTGGCTGAACAGCAAACAGAAACAACTGGAAGACCCGACCTGCCTGGCCGAGGCCCTGGCCCGGTGGCAGCCACCCGGCGAAGGCTTTGCCATCGCCATCAATGAAGTGTTCGTCCCCCGGGCAAATTACGCTGCCACGCAGCTCCGGGACGGCGACCAGATCGAACTGCTCGTACCGATGCAGGGGGGCTGAAGCATGTGGCAACTGGCCGATCAATCCCTGGAGAGCCGACTGCTGATCGGCTCCGCGCTGTATCCCTCGCCAAGCATCATGCAGGATGCCATCCGCGCCTCCGGCGCCGGGGTGGTCACCCTGTCCCTGCGCCGCCAGAATCCCGGCGCCGGCGGCGGCAACGATTTCTGGGCGCTGTTGCGAGAACTGGATCTGCACTTGCTGCCCAACACCGCCGGCTGTCATTCGGTGAAGGAGGCCATCACCACCGCGCAGATGGCCCGGGAATTGTTCGATACCCGCTGGATCAAACTGGAAGTCATCGGCGACGAATACAACCTGCAGCCGGACCCGTTCGGGTTGCTGGAGGCGACCCGGGAGCTGATTTCACAGGGCTTCGAGGTATTACCCTACTGCACCGACGATTTGGTGCTGTGCGAGAAGTTGGTGGATGCCGGCTGCCGTATTCTGATGCCCTGGGGAGCTCCGATTGGTACCGGCAAGGGGCTGATCAACCCCTACGCACTGAATACGTTGCGCCAGCGAATGCCCGATATCACCCTGATTGTCGACGCCGGCATTGGCGCACCGTCCCACGCGGCCCAGGCACTGGAGATGGGTTACGACGGCGTACTGCTCAATACCGCCGTGGCCCAGGCCAGCGACCCGGTGGCCATGGCCACGGCCTTTAAGCACGCTGTCAGCGCCGGCCGTCTGGCCTACGAAGCCGGTGTCATGCCTGCGCGGGATATGGCCCAGCCCAGCACCCCGGTACTGGGCACACCGTTCTGGAAGCCCTGAACATGTCAGCGACACATCCGACC
>Ga0208013_1000612_pt1 | contig 19044 bp, 30 predicted proteins | sample 16_taG_FD_184091 | JGI IMG/M metagenome (GOLD analysis project Ga0208013, IMG submission 184091) | Marine viral communities from the Subarctic Pacific Ocean - 16_ETSP_OMZ_AT15313 metaG (SPAdes) (version 2) | ecosystem: Environmental > Aquatic > Marine > Oceanic | place: Pacific Ocean | collected...
GTCGGGCTAGGCCCCCTCAAAAAACGGGTTAGAGCCTGTCGACGGCATTTCTGAACTTTCGGTCCTGTCCCGACTTTCTGCTGTTGCAGGGCCGGCACAGCACCATCAGGCCGCCTTCGGTGCTGCCGGGGATGACATGGTCGACGGTTAGGTCCTGGTCGGAGCCACACCGGGTGCACCAGGGTTGGTCTTTGCGTAGCTGCTTGGATAGGCGGTCCCATTGGGAGCCGTACCGGGTTCTGGGTGTGCGGCTTGGGCCGGTGTGCCTGTGTTCGCTGTGTTCTTCGCAGCGTGGCGGTTGGTCGGTGAGGTTGCCGCAGCCTGACTCCAGGCAGATGACGAGGCGCATAGGTGCCACCCTTTCGTAATCGTGTCATGTTTGTGTCGATGAATGGTGGATGGATCGGACAGGGCCGACGCGGCTAATCGCATCGGCACAATCCGCGCCGAGTGCCCATAGGTAAACCTGGTACGGGATCGAGTCGGCCTCGCCGTTCGGCCTGATGAAGCGGCCGTCCCACATTGTGACGCCGTCGGCGACCGCCCATATGCGATGATGCCATCTGGCATTCCGGCTGGCGGGGAGCAGGGCGATGCCGTGGCCGTGGTCGATGAACCGATGAACCCAGGGCGACGCCTTGGAATACGGCGGGTTTAGCCAGACGCGGCCTTCCCACCGTTGGGACAGGCCGTCGTCCTCGATGGTGTAGATGCGCCGCGCTGGTACCGCCGACAACTCTTTTGGGCAGGATGCCGGGTCGAGGTCGAACTCGATGTCGAGCTGGTCGAACAGCGATTTGGGCGTGTAGCACTCGTCGGACGTTTTGCCCTCGGTGACGGCGAACAGGCGCGGGGCCAGGGCGGTCACGTTTTGATCCTTCGGATGTGGCCGCAGTCCTCGCACATCTCGTAGCCGAGTTTCGGGAAGTACCGGTAGGGGCCGTGACACCTGCGGCAGTCGTGGAACGTGTCCATTAGTGAATCCTGGGCTGCGGGTGGATGCGGCGCGGTGTGTATTCGCCGCGTTCTTTGCGCCGGTCCTGGGCGTCGAGGGCGTCGCCGTGTTCCTTGCGGCTGATCTGCTTACGGGTTCTCGGTGCCGGCCCGTCAGCGCCCCCGGTGTGGACGAGGGCGAGGGCGTTGTCGAAACCTTCCAGGAGCGGCCCTACATGCCGTTCGATGACAGTTAGGGCTGTTCTGGCCCTCTGGTCGCCGACGGTGTGGAGGTCGACGACGTCGCCGCCGGCGACTTTCGCTTCGTTGCCTGAGCTGGCGCCGTAGGCGAGCAGTTCGAGGGTGTCGAGTTCTGTGGTGACGAGGTGGCCGGCTGCTACCAGTCGGGTTAGCACCCGGCGCAGATCGTCACTCATTGAGCAGGGTGAGGGCCAGGGCGGCCTGTTGTGGGCATACGCCGTTGCCGAGCATCTTCAGTTCGGCGGTGCGAGACATGCCGAGGGCGCATACATGGCCTTCGGGTAGGCCCATCATCCATTCGACGAATCTGCTGGACAGTTTCCCGTCGTCGGTGGGTGCGGGTGCTGGCCGGGCGATGGTTCGTTCCCATCGTTCAATGGCAGGGGCGTAGTGCCCCCACTCAGTTTGACTGCGACCACGTTGAGCGGGTCGCTGTTCCGGTTCCATTGTGATGGTCCTGCGTTGTTCGCCCCGTCCTGAGCTGTCGGCGTCGGCAGGAGCCTCGCTACCTCTATCGACAGGCTCGGGCCGTGGCCGTTGCCGTTGCCGTGTTTGGCTTTCATCTCGTCGGTCCAGGTGTCCCACGCCTCGACCGTCTTCCCTGCCCCCATGTCGTTCACTACTGGAGTCGGCAGACCGGGCGACGCAGAACCATCTCGCGCGTCGGTGAGGCGCTCCGGCGTCCGAAGCTCGAACAACGCCCCATCTGAGGTCGTACCCCAGTCCGGCAAGCGATCCAACGACTCCGGGACCGCCGAGAGTAAGGATGCCTGCGACGTTCTCCAGGACCACGATTCCGGGTCGTAGAACGCTGACGGCGTCTGCGATGTAGGCGAAGATTGCTCGGTCATCGTTTTCTCCTTCTCGTTTCCCGGCGTGGGAGAAGGGCTGGCATGGAAACCCGGCGCACAGGATGTCCACAGGGTCGACCTGGTCCCAGTCGATTTGCGTCAGATCGCCGAGGTTCGGCACTCCGGGCCAATGATGGGCCAGCAGCTGGTTGCAGTCCTTGTCGACTTCTGAGTACCAGGCAAGGTCCGCGCTGTAATGGGCGCTCACAGCCATGTCGAGGCCGCCATAGCCGGTGCATAGCGATCCGAGGCGCACAGGTCACACCCACCCCGTTCCTGGGATGAAATGGAGGCCGTCGACTGTTGTTTTGTTATTAGTAATTGTGTCTGCGTTTTCGCAGGTGGGCTTCGCGGTAGGCGCGAGGCTTTTCGCGGTGAGCGCGAGTTGCTCGCGGTGAGCGCGAAGCTGTTCGCGGTTACCGCGAGGGTCGCTGATCTGTGGATAAACCGTTACCTCGATGCCGGCCGCAGATTCGACAATCAAACCGGCCTTCCCCAGTTCGTCGAGATGGTTAGCTGTCGCCGACCAGGAACGGCCCGTCCAGACGCGGACCTGTTCGCGGCTGGTGGCCGGCACCATCCCGGTGACGAAATCGGCGGCCAGTAGCAGCTCGAGGAACAGGCCGCGGGCCTGCCACGACAGGTCGTCGGTTACGGCGGCGAGTTCGGCGTGATGCACGATGGTGAACCGGTTCACGGCGTCCGAACCCATGCGCGCTGGTATTCGGTCTGCCAGGTGTCGGTCTGTTGCCCCCAGAACGGGTCGTCGAAACGGCGCACACCGTCGAAACGGTCGACCATGTATTCGCTGATTACGCCGGCTTCGATGAGCAGGTCGACGGGTGTGCCGAACAGGATGATCCCTGTGGACGTCTTGTAGACGCGGTCGGCGTTCAGGTCGCCGTCGGCGATCCGTTCGTCGACCCGGTCAGCGACCTCGTATTCGGTGAGGTACAGGTAACCGGTCGGGATCTGGCCGGGGCGGCCGATCAGAACGCCGGCCCCTACCGGCGACGTCACAGCCAACGCGGCAACGAACACGACCAGGGCGGTCAGGTATTTGCACATTTGCATTGTCCTTCCGAGCCGCACAGCGGGCAGGTGCCGGTGCGCGGGTTGGCGAGGTGGTCGCCGTAGTCGGTGAAATCGGGCGGGCAGTCAGGGCACAGGACACGTTTACGGGGCGGCCCGGTAACACCGCGGTCGTTGCAGGTTCGGCAGCGGCTCACGGGGTGCAACTCCAATGGTTGAACCCCTGCGGGGTGTGGTACGCGAGCCACGCTGAAACGGCGAGCTGGTCGATCGGGTTCCAGATGTCGCCGGTGTTCCAGTAGCCGGCCCTGTTGGCCTGGTCGGCACGTTCCGGCCAGTACCCGTCGAGGTGCTGGAGCAGCCCCTTGGCATACATGCCGTTTCGGGCCGGGTTCGGGTTCGCTGCATACGACCGGCCGTCGGATTCGCAGTCGATGAGGGCCAGCACCCGATCGACGTCGACGCCGCGGAAATGGACAGCGACGTAGGGGCGCCACGTTTCGATTTCTTCGCGGAACGGCGCCTTGGTGGTCGTGGGCGGCGAAGCGGCGACAGTACCCCCGTCCATCGCAGCCTCACCGCCCACTAGGGGGGGTGCTGGCCGGCCCGTAGGGTCCGGCGCCGTTGCCGTGGTCGCCGGGGGTTTCCCGGCCAGCACCCGATGATGGGTGACACGCCGCACGGTCAGCGTGTCAACGCCGAGCGGTGTCGCGTAGCAGCCCTGAGCTAGTAGAGCCATGAGCAGACCTGCTCCCAGTCGGAGGGTCGTGCAACGTGGACCTCGACGCCTGGGCATTGTTCGAGCGCGGCGATGACTTCGCGTTGCGTCGGCGACAGGCGCCCCGTTTGCCGTTTCAGCTCCAGGAACATCACTCTCGGTGGCCGAATCAGTACCAGGTCGGGGAAACCGGGGTTGCTTCGCCTGCTGTCCGGGTTGTGGTACACGTACCAGTCGAACACCTCGGCTGCTCCGGTGACGGTCGCTTGCCATGATGCCTCCGTGACGATTCCTGATGCGTCGTTAGTTCGAGGGGTTCGCGGCATCGGCCAAAACGTCCTTTATCAGATCGGGCAGGATCGCGTCAAGCGCTTCGTACTTGTCGCGGTTCATCATGTCCGGCAGCGGCAACGAATACCCGAGCTGTTGGAGTTTGAACTTTAGGTTTCCTTTCGCCCTCGGGTCGAGGCTGTTCAGGGTTTGTTTCATCGCGTCGGTCGACACCGGGTCGGGCGGTGTCACGGGTTGTTCGTCTGGCGGGGTGCCAGCCAGGTGCAGCTTCGCGACAGCGGCCGGCGACATCGGCGCGTCGGGTTCAGGCGGTGCCGGTGGGCGTTTCCGCGGTGGGCGTGGCGGCGCAGCGACGGTCACACCGGTCTGGTCTGGTTCGTCGGTGTCGCCCTCGATGCCGGACCCGTCTGCGTACCCGATCAGACCGAGCGCCCGACCCAACGCCTGGGTCATGGCCCGGTCCGGGTCGCGGGTGTCTTTCGCACCCTGGGCGCCGGGCACCGGTGCGCGTAACGCCCGTGTGCCAAACGCGCGGGCCAGCACCCGACCGGTTTCGAGTTCGACGACTTCGCAGCACCCGACAACACGGGCCGTGTCGCCAACATGGTCCTCGATGAACGACTGGTGCAGCCCGTACTCCTTGGCCGGGTAGTCGGATCGGAACGCCGCCAACTTCTCAGAAACCCTCACGATGTCCATCAGGCAACCCGTGGTCGTTCGCTGGCGTACAGGGCGACGGTTGCGGTTACCCCTCGGGCGGTCAGCCGGTGGATCTGCCCGGTGTTGCCGGGTGTCGTTTCGGCTTCGATCACGGGGCCGCCGGGGAACTCGCGTTGGAGTTCGACGAGGCCGGTGTCGCGTAGCTCACCGAGGCGGGTACATGCCTGGTTTGGTGAGATCGGGGCGCCGGCACCGTTGACGACGAGGCCGCGGGTCGCTAGTTCGTACCCGGTGAAACCCCTGTCGGGCCACACCTTGTGCATGGCGATCAGGATCTGGGCTTTCTGTGAACCTGATCGGACTTTCGACGCGGCGTGGTGGCTGGTCAACGGGTGGGCGTCAGATACCGGGCCGCCGGTCTGGTCCCACAGGGTGGGCGCTTTGTAGGCGCCCATCGCCATCTCGTCGAGCGTGCGCTGGTTCATGGTTGCTCCCCTGGTAGTCGTCGTCGGCCCCACCGGCCTTGCGGGCACCTTAGTCACATGCGCGACACCGTTCGGGCATACCCGTAAAACGGCGAAAAGACCCGCCGGGAAAAGCGGGTTTGTGCGCGGTGTTTGCCATCGGGTTACCCGGTCGACGGGTGGTTGGAAATGAACTCGTCGTAAGCCTCGGGGCTGTTCAGAACAATGGTGATGCCGCCGGCGGCCGGCTCCGGGCCTTTGCCGATTGTCATCGAGATGGTGCCGACGAGGGTGCCGACAGCGACCAGGAGGCCGGTGATCGCGGCGATGAGTTTCGTCATGTTGGACATCGGGCGCCCGATCAGTCGTAGAGGTATTCGGCCGGCCAGCTGCGCGACTCCAGGGCCGCCCACATGCGCCAGATCATGTCGAACATTTCGTCGGTCCGTATGTAGAGATCCTCGGTGCGGCCCCAGGTGTCGTGACCGTGGTTCCACAGGTCGTCGATGGCCCATTGCTCGACGCCGCCGCTACCGCCCGTGTCTATGCGGACCTGCAACTCGGTTACCCGGCGGGTCAGCTCGTCGATCTCCCAGTCGAGGCCGTTTTCCAGGTCCTCGAGCTTCCATTCGATGTCGACACCGGCGTTCTGACGGCCGATTATTTCCGCGACCTTTGTTTGGAGGTCCGAAATCTGCCAGCTGTAATCGTCGCCACCGCTAGCCATCTCAGCGCCGAACGCCTCAGCGACGCGGCGCTCGAGATCATCGACCTTCCAGGACAGGTCCGACACGGTGTCTCCGACGGCGTAGAACTCGCCGGCTCGAGCCGTGATGTCGCTGATCTGCCATTGAGCGTCGCCGAGGTCGAGGCGCAGCTGCTCGGCCCGTTCGGTGTTGGTGCTGATCTCGATCCACAGGTCGGCCTGGTTCTGGTACTGGTCGCGGAGCGAACCGATCTCGTCGAACAGCAGGTTCGTGCGGGTGTCCAACTCATTAGCCAGCGACACCGCGCCCGCCAACTCCTCAACGGCGAATGTCATGTCGCCGACCGCCTGGGAGTTGTCGTCGATCTGGGCGCGAATCATGAGGCCCTGCCAGGTAATGAACCCGACAGCGATCAGAACCGAAACGAGCGTCCCGAGGTTCAGCTGCGGGAGCTTCCACTGCTTCCAGCTGGTCGCCTCAGCGGCCGGCTTCTCGGTCATTTCACCAGCGACGGGGACTTGTCACCGACCAGGCGTTGCGCCGCGAAACCTTTCAGGACGGCCAGCACCGCCGCGATGGCGGCAACGGCGGCGGCCTGCACCGTCGAAACGGACAGGTCGACACCGGCTGTGTCGGCGAGCAGCAGCGCGGCGAACGACTGGATGAACGTCATCGCGCAGCGTTCCAGGAGATCCAGGTAAGCCTTCATTCATCGTCGCCTTTCGTCGTCGCGAGCTGTTGTTCCAGCTCGTCGAGCCGTTTCAGGATCATGGTGGTGCCGTTGAAAACCCAGGTAGCGAGGCCGTCGAATCTTTCTTCCATTTCTGGGGTCATTTCATCCTCCGTTGTTGTGCCGTCCGGGAACGGTCCAGGTAGTGCGCCGCGAATCGTGCAGGCCTGATGGTGCCAGGGTTCACCGGCGACCGTTGTGTGGAGGCCCGAAGCGCGGAGCAGGTCGTGGACGTCGTCCCAGTCGAGCTTCCAATGGTGCGTCAGATCAACCGCGTAGACGTAGCCGATGCCGTCCGGGGCGTCGCCCTGCGACATGTGCCAGCTACCTCGAAACGTTTTGCCGCCCCTGCTCCCAATGATGCGGTCAGGGTCAGCGGCCATGTTGTAGCCCGGCTTCTTCGCCTTCCAGCCGGCATACAGGCGTTCCTGCTCGCTTCGGGGGCGCCCAGCGGACTCTATGCGTAGATGGGTGCGGAGGACGTCAGAGCGCCTGTACGCCCGGCTCAGCCTAAAAGCCAGGAGGGGTTCGATCAGGCGCACGTTCTCGTCGCCGTCGTCCTTGAACCCTTCGAGGTAGTCGAGGTCCGCTTGATAGTCGGGGTAGGTCACTGTCCGGCAGCCCGCGCGGCTTCCTGCTCGGCGACCCAGGCATTCCAGTCGGCGACAACAGCGTCAGTCCATGTCGCCGCAGCGACAGCGGCCACCCGGTCGCTTTGCCCGGTGGTGTCGTCGCCAGGGTTGAGAACCTGCCGGTGGAACGACCGCGCCAACTCGGCACCGTCGTCCACGACGATAGTTGCGGTGCGGACCTGGAGTTGGCCCAGCTGGAGCACCTCGATCCGGTCCACTTCGACGGTTTTGGTTAGTGCCATGTTTGCCTCCTTAGGCGTTCGCGTAGTACCAGCCGCCGACGTTTATCGAGCTGCCGGTATCTATGAACGCGGCGGCCTCCTGGCGGGCCGCCCGACCGTTCAGGTTGTCGATGGCTATATACGACTGGCCGGCCGCCGTCTGGCCCTGCGCCGGGCCGTTCATGTTGCCGTTCGTGAAGAAAAGGGAAGTGTTGATAATCGACCGCTCTGCGTTCACGGACAGGTCGCCGACGGGGAACGGCAACCCCAGAAGCTTCAACGTCCCGCTGGGGCTGCTAATAGCCGAAATGGCAAACGAACCCGAGATGAACACGGCGCGGCCAATTTTGACGTAGGCGCCATCGTCGTAGCTTGTATTCACGGTGATCGACCCGGAACCTGTCTCACATGTTGCTTGCCACGTTCCTTCCTCGTAGTCGTCCAAAGTGTTGACGTCGGAACTGTTGAGGCCGTCGAGTTTCAGACCGCCGCCCGACGTAGTCAGTTGCAGCGTGGTCCCGTTATAGGTCGCGGTGGATTCGGCGACAATCGACGAGCTGGAACCGTAGGTGCCGATTCCGTTCGCGGTCGAACCCGACCACGTCATCCCGGCGGCGGCGACCGTCTGCGTTGATCCGTCGGAAAACTCGAGGCCGCCGGAATCCAGCACGATGCGGTTGTTCGTCAGGTCCATGATCATCGGGAGGATCTCCCCGGTGTCACCAGTCATGCCTTCCTTGATCGTCGCAATCAGGAAGTCCCGGAGCAGGTTCTGGTCTGACGAGCTGAGAACCTCACCGGCGGTGAACTCGCCCGGCACCCCCGAAAATGTTTGCTGAGCCATGTTTGCCTCCTATGGGGCGAGTTTATTCGCGTCGAGGTGACCGTCTAGGGCGTTGTCGAGTATCAGGAACACGTTCTCGCCGGAACCTGACGTCGACAGGCGCATAGACCAGTCGTTCGGGGTGATGTCATGCCGGACGCCCTCGACGCGCAGGATGCGGGTCTGCGCGTCGCTTGAACCGGCCGGCGTGAACGTCGCTTTGAGGCCGTCGTAGATGCCGAGTTTGGCGACCTTTTCGGCCTGGGCTTCTGTCATGGATCGTGGTTTGCAATCCAACGAAATGACTCGAAGCGACGGCGTCGAATGCAGCGCCACGAAATTTTTGCACGCTGTCATTACGTCCGCGTCGTTGAGGTTCAACAGGTTGCGGCGCACGATGGCCCTAATGCCGTACGCGGGCTGCCCGATCACGTTTTCGTCGTAGGTCCGATCGTTACCGGTCGACCCGGCGTAGATGCCCCTTGTGTAGAGCAGCTCGGAGCCGTAGCTGGTCTGGAACCCGGTCATCGGGGGTGTGGATGCGCCTGTGGACGACCCGCCGAACGTTAGCCCGGTCGCAAACGACGCCGAGTTTCGGGCCTTGTACGTCAGGACGTTGCCACGCTTCGTCGACGCCGCCGCAGCGCCCGCTGGGATGCCCTGCCGGCAGAAAATGGCGCCATCCTCCGACTGGGCGAGCCGGGCCGTGTACGTCGCTGTCTGGAGGCGGGCGACTGTTTCGGCGGCCATCGTCACCGACGAAGTGTCGATCGAACGATCAACCGGGTTTGATTCGTCCGGGTAAGCGACCTGGGCGTTGTCGAGAATCGCCGTGAACCTCGCCGACCCGACCTGCTCGGCGAATGTCGCGTTGCCGGTTACGCCGTTGATGTTGTCGACGAGTTCGGTGCGGGCCAGCTTCGACAGGCCGTCGGACGCTTTGACGATCATCACCGACTGGTTTTTGTCCGGGTAGGTGATGTCGGTGTCGTCGATGTTGCCGCGAAACAGGGTTGTCGGTTCGGACGCCGAGTTGAGGTAAACGAGGACGCGTAGCTCGGCGTTGATCCATTGGGCGTCGCCGTAGGTGCCGCCGGTGAGCGGCCCGTACTTGTTATCGTCGTTGTTGAGCGCCAGGGTGCAGGTGCCGGCCGTGAACGCATCGAGGACACGTTGGCGGCCTGTGCTGATCTTGATGCCGCGCACATCGGCGGTGACGGCGCGCCGCGACCCGTCGAGGTAAATCTGGACGACGAACGTGGGGGCTGCCATCGGCTAGTTCGCGCTCTGCTGCCAATGCGGCGGGAGCGGGCCGTTGCCGTCGACGTACTTGCCGAGCGCCTCGACGACTTCCTGGCCGGACACAGCCGGAGCGTTGATAACGATATTCGGTGGCCCCTGCCCGATCATCTGCTGGGCGCCAGAAGTGCCGAGCCACGCGAGTATTTCAGCGTCGGTCGGCCCACCGCCGGCGAGCTGCTCGGCACTAGGTCCGGCACCGGTCAAGACGTCGACAACCGAGCCGCCGGTCGTTCCTTCTAGTTGGCTAATGCCTGGTCCCGCCGTCACTGCGGCGGCGGTGGCGGCGGTGGTGGTGGCCAATGCGGTAGCGATTGCCGCAGCTACCGCGCTAGCCGTCATCGCGTCGATTTCTGACTGGCTCAACCCTGGGAACGGTTCTCCAGCAGTCGTCGCCGCGGCGGCGGCGGCGGCGGCTTCGATAGCGGCCGCAGCGTTTTCGAGGTTGGCGACCGCGTTGAAAACGTCGGTCGCCGGGGTGGGGGCGCCGCCGCCGCCGCGCTGATCGAGCGGCCTATCGAACGCGCCTGCAGCGCCAGCGCCCTCGAACGCCGCTTTGAGCGCCTCCTGCACCGGGTCCGATTCAAGGGTTTCCTGCACACCACCGACGAACTTCCATACGGCGTCGAAAGCTGCCGCCGCAAACGCGAGTTCGGCCGACGCCTTCCATGAGTCCCACAACCCGAGGTCGTCGATTTCGTCCTGGGACAGACCGCCGACGGCGTCTGTTATTTCCGTTATGAAACCGGAGGCGATCACTTTGCCTGCCAGGACGCCGCCCTCATGCCAGGACGGGTCCGACCAGAACTGGCGAACAGCGGGCAGAACCACTTCGTTCAGGTGCGTCACAATCGACGTAAACGCCGGCAGGAGCGCGGTACCGATCTCGGTTTGGATCTTGTCCCATTCACCGGCGAGGAGCTTCGACTGGTTCGTCGCCGAATCCGCGGTGCGGGTGAAATCGCCCATCTGGACGTTGGTCTGCTCCAGAATGACTTCGTAAGCGGCGAGGGCTTTCGCCTGAGGCGTGAGCGCGTCCTTCGTGCTGGTAATGATGCCCTTTTCGAGGGCTTTTGCTTTCAGCGTGGCCGCGTCGAGCAGGACACCGAAGCGGCGCAACGGTTCGGCTTCGCCGCGGAGGCCGGCCTGGATCGCGGTCAGGGTTTCCTCGACCGTTGCGTCATTGAATGACGACATGTCGCCAGCGAGGCCGACGAGGGTGGTAGCCATCGACGCCGAATCGGCTTCGGTCATCCCCATAGCTGACCCGAGGGTTCCGATCACCCCGGTGGCTTCCAGGGCGGCGCGTTCCGTTACACCGAACGCGTGCAGCGACGTTTCAGCGAACGCTTCGACCGCTTTGGCTGATTCGCCGAAAACGACCCGGTTTTTGCTGAGCGATTCCTCCATCGACGCGGCTTTGTCGATCATCGGTTTCAGCGCGGCAGCTGTGGCGACCGCAACACCGCCCAGGGCGGCGAACCCGACGCCGGCCATCCTGGTGGCGCGCATCAGCTTGTCGGACATCAGCTGTGAGCCTTTGGAAACCCGCTTGAACGACTTCTGCAGGTTCTTGTCGCGGCCGACGAGGTTGACGGTGAGTGTTCTGGTCGTTGATGCCATTAGCCCGCCACCTTCCTGAGTACCTTCTCGATGTTGTCGGTGTATTCCTTCCGAATAAACCCGTTCAGACGCCTGATCGTCGGAAACAGAACGTAGCCGCCGCGCCGCTTGATCGGGAACTGCATCGTCGTTTCCTTGTTGCGGCCGCCGAACTCGGCTCCCATGACGAAATCGCCGGCAGATGGGCGGTTCTTGCGCCTCGACACGGCTGCCTTGCGGGCACCGCCGATCTTGACTTTCGGAACGGTGCCCTGGACGGCGCGCAGCGACGGCACAATGGTTTCGTACTGCTGCGCCGACCAGATCACGCGGGCCTTCTTTTTCATTTCGACGACGACTTTGTCGGCAATGACCTTGTTGCCCTGCTTTATCGCCTTTTTGGTTTCAGCCGGGGCGAACCGCAGCTCCCGGAGAAACTCGTCGAGGCCGAACATCTCGGCGCCGACCATCGTGCGGTTATTCGACGGCTTTCGTGCCATTAGCGCCGGTTCCTCGCTTTCGCTTTCTCTGCTTCGTCGGCCTGGTACTCCAACACCCGCACAATCGCGTTCAACATTTCCGGCGGGCACCGGACAAGGTCTAAGGGCGAAATCCCTGTGCGGACGCTGAGGGCGGCGATTTGGACGATCAGGCTGTCCCAGCCGAGGACAAAGGGCTGTCGTCGTCCTCGTCGCCGACCGCTTCGATGTCCTCCAGCAGATCCAACCACTTGTCGAACGGCTTGACCGCCGGGCCGTTGCCGGCTTCGGCTTCCTGCCACGCCGCCCGATGCGCCAACCACGCAAGATGCTCGACGCGGACTTCCGACATGGCTTTCCCGATACCGAGGCCCCAATGGCGCTCGAACGCGACTATGGCGGCCGGGCCGGCCACCAGGGTGCGTTCGGCGCCGTCGTGGGCGACCCGTAGCGTGATCTTCATCGAGTTTTTCATGATGCTCCCCTCGGTTTGTTAGCTGGTTGCTCGGGTGATGGTCCCTGACACAGGCCACGACACGCTCAGCGTGCTGAGGCTCCCGACTTCGGCTGATATGGGCGTGTACGCGGTGACGAGCGCCGAGCCGGAATAGCTCGGGTTGGTGGCGCCAACCGACGCGCTGGTCGGCTTGAACACGAACGCCGTGAGGGTGCCGACGAGGCCGGTCAGGGTCGCGTCGACCTCGGAGGCCGCATAGTCCTGGTTGAACGAAATGTTCAGGGTTGCGTCGCCCAGGCCGCCGATGCGGGTGCGCGTCGCGTCGCCGAACGCGGTGGTTTCGACGTCGTCGTAGCTGATTTCCAGCGACGCCGAGGTCATGTGGTCGGAAAGATCCACACCGCCGACGGTAAGGGTGGCGGTTGCGCCGCCGATGAGTTCTGCCATGTTGTTAGCCCTCCTGTGGGCGCTTGCCGCCGGCCAGGTGGCCGCCGTCGATTAGACGCTGCGCGTCCTCGTCCGACATATCGGATGAGAACGTCGAGCCTGGTTCATTTCCGAAAACGGCGTGGTTGCCCACCACCGTGTATTCCTGCTTTTTCTTCGGCATTAGGCGTAGACCTCCACGCTGTATTCGCACCCCAGAAACGGGGTGTCGTTGATGTCGACCAGGCCGTAGGTGTTCGCCGATACGACCTGGCAGGTCGAACAGGTGCCACCCAAAGTGACGTCGCCCTCGATGAGCGCCCGAATCGACCCTGAACCGGACAGGAACCCGTCGAGGAGCGTCTGGTTGGCTTCCTCGTCGAAACGCTGCGCCAGTACCAGGATGTTGAACACGAACCGCTCTAAGCCGTTGTTGAACGCCTGGTGGTATTCGGCGACCGGAGAACCGGGCTGCACTATCGCAGCTGGCACCGACACCGTGTCGGGAACCGTCGCGGCGACCTGGATGAACGTCGAGCTGGTCGCCAACCGGGTTTTCAGGCCGGATCGGATCGCCGAATAGTCGGCCATTAGGAGATTCCGGGGCGCCGGTAATCCATCAGCAGGTGCGCGATGTCCGGGTCGGACCGCGAGATGCGAACCGGCCCGAAGTCTCCGACACCGATGACGCCCATGGGGCTGGCCTTTCTCCCATAGAGGCGACTGGAATACATCAGGGCGGCCTGTTTGACGGCGTCGGGCACAGCCGGCCACCCCCAGTTCGCGGTGACTTCCAGCGATGCCAAACCGTCGCCGTAGACCGGGAACGTGTAGTCGCCGACCGCCCGCAGGTTGAACACGGCGCGGCCTTTGACGAGGTTGTTGAGCGGTTCGACCTGGTAGTCGGTCGACGCCCAGGTCGTGTCGAACGTCCCATCGGCGGCGGTGTCGGTTTTGACGACCAGACCCGTGAGGGTGCTGATGTCGTCGGTTACCGCCAGGTACGGCGACGCCCGGTAGGTGCGGGCCGATGCCGACCCGGCGGCGGTGAACACCCGACCGCACAGGTCGTCGATGCCCTGCTCGGCCGCGTCGATAGCGAGGTTCAGGAAATCGTCGTCGGTCGACCCGGTTATCCCCAGCGCCGATTTCAGCGTCGAGAGGGCCACATAGTTGCCCACAGGGCTACTTCTTCGCTGCGGGCTTCTTGGCGGCGGGCTTCGCTGCGGGCTTCGCGGCGGGCTTCTTCACTTCCGGCTTCGCAATGCGGGCCGGTGCCTGCTTCTCCCAGAGTGTCGTCATCGCTTGTGCCTTTCGTGGTGGTGGGAACCCCCCGGGCGGCCGTCCGGTGGAACGACCGCCCAGGAGGAACCCTGCTGCGCGCTAGGGGAGCTAGACGCGGAGCCTGGTGGGAGGGCCTAGAAGCTCGGTGCGACCAGGCCGGTGCCTGACACCTTGCTGATCGAGGCCGGGTAGCGCCCGAACACCGCGGCTGCGTACTGGTACGCGACCATCTTCACGGTGAGGTTGCCGCCGTCGGTCTGGTCCATGCGAACCATGCTCGGTGCCCCAGCGGACTCGAACAGCAGCATGTCGGCGCGTCGAACGACGAACACCGAATCCTCGTTCGATCCGGCACCGCCGGTGGTGCTGATGTTCGCGTCGGCGACCACGGGGATGCCGGCGAGCTGGAGGCCGTTGAGGCCGTAGCCGGCGACCGGGCCGGTGCCCATCGCGTTCTGCGGGACGTTGGCCTGCGGTAGCACGATCGGGCGGGACTGACCGTCGACACCGGCGGCGAGCCAGGCGGCGCGACGCGGGTGCATGATGATCAGGTCCGGGCCGGCGTACCGGTTGGAGTTGATCTGCTGGATCGCATCCATCAGCTTCGGGTAGAACTCCGCGACCGTCGGCGAACCGTCGGTGTAGGTAATGGCGTTCTTGCCGGTGATGTTGTTCAACCCGAGCAGGGCGCCGGAGGTGCCGTCCCCGTAGATGCAGCCCAGGTCCAGCGTCGTAGCGATCGCTGACTGGAGGTCTGCCATAATGAGGGCGTCGATGCCGCTTCCACGCTCCAACGCCTGCCGGCTGATGTTCTGCTGGCCGGCAACCGTGGAAATGTTGACTGTGAGCAGCGTGTCGTCGATTGTCGTATCCGACACCGTCGCGTTTTCGGTTGCCTGAACGGCGGCCGACGAACCCGTGGTGACCCTGCTGATGTTCAGCGTCATTCCGTCGTTCGGTAGCGGCATGTTCGTGCAAAGGTTGGCGAACGGCCGGCCTGCGCGTGCCAGCTCGGCGGCGAGCTGCACCAGGTACTGCGGTACAACCAGACCGGCGAAGTTGCCGGTCGTGCCGGCGGCACGATGCTCGACGTCCATCTCGGACGAGTGGCGGGCGATGCGGCCCTGGGCTGACGGGTCGTGATGCATCTGCGAGGCGTACAGGTCGCGGAAGAATGATCGGCCCGACTCCTGGGAGTACGTCAACGGCTCGTCGCCGACGCGAACCTCGGTTGAGGCGTCTGCGGCGTCCTGGGTGGGTGTCACCTCGGCGCGCATCTTCGCGGCCTCAGCGTTAGCGAGCTGGATGTCGCGCAGCTCGGTGATGCGAACATCGAGGGTGTCGGCGCGAGTGTGGAGATCCGAAAGATTCTTTTCCTCGGTCTCGGACAGGTCGCGGGTTTCTTCTGCGGCGGCGTCGCACACGGCAGCCATTGAAATGCCGATCTCTGCGCGTTCGTCGACCAGCTGGTCGAGCAGCTTCATAGGTTTCTCCTGATAGGTCGTGGGTTGGTTACCGGGTGTTCCCAGGTGCCGGCACGACCGGCGGCGCAGGAGCGGCGCAGTAACGGTAATCATGCCACACGGGTGCGACATTGCAACGGATAGTTACAGGGTGAGCAGGCGGGCGCGCCAGATAGCGAGTTTCGGCGCCGACGTTTCGTCGTCCGGGTCGAACTCTCTGACGCTGAGTACCCGGGCGTCGGCGTAGGCCGGCACCTCCGAGATGAGGCCGACGTGGTGCAGCTTGACTTCGTCGCGTTGCACCAGGGGGCGGCCGTCGCCGGTTTCGCGGCGGGTGTCGCGCACCGGGACGAACCCGACGCTGAACGAGTGCATGACGCCGTCGCGGGCGAGCTGGAGGGCTTCGTTGCCGCGACCGGTGTTGCTCATCAGGAACTCCGCGTAGAGGCCCTGGCTGGTTTCCTCTAGGCGGGTCGCTCTGCCGAGCGGCATAGCGTCGCGGCGGTGAGCTTCGAGTAGCGGGATGCGGTCCCCGCGTTCCTGGATGGACTTGGCGAACGCTCCGGGGGCGAACCGTTCGACGTAGTCGCCGGCGTCGAACTCCGAATCGAATGGGGCGGCGACACCGCACACGCGGCGCCCCTCGGCCGATTCGCGGACTTCGATGCTGTCGGCAATGAGGTTTCTTTCGATTATGTCGCTCATAGTCCCTCCTCGTTTCGGACTTCGTCGACTGTCTTGAATCCGGCTTCGATGGCGATCTGTGCGGCCTGGTAGCGGGTCAGCATGTCGGGCTGCATGAAATCGGCTACCGAGATCGACGCGGACTGGCCGCGTGGTAGCGCGGACGACAGGGCCGCTTCGAGGCGGTGAACCCAGGGGCGTAGCCCGAATCGGACGAACGCCCGCGAATCCTCAGCAACTGTGGAATATGTCAAACTGTCGCTCGACGGCGCCCCGGCCAGATGCGCGGGCACGCCGAACAGGGCTGCGATCTGGGTGGCGCTCCATTTGCGGGCTTCGAGCAGCTCGAGGTCGGAGTTCGACAGCTGTATGGGTTTGTATGCGAGGCCGCCGGACAGGACCGCCGGGGTGCGGTCCCGGCCGCCGTGGGACTGAACCCACGCTTTTTTGAGTTCGGTGGCTGCTTCGGGCGACAGGTCGACGTCGGTGGTGATGACACCCGACGGGATCGACCCTTCCGAGAAGATGCGTTCGGTCCATTCATGTTCGGCGATGGCGAGGCCGAGGGCGTGGCGGTGCGAGTCCAGGATGCCCTGGCCGACGACATGGCCTGGGCGCATGAAACCGCGCATGTGGAGCATCTCGAAACGGGTGTATGACTCCTGTCCGACATGGTAGGAGATCGCGCCGGTATCTGAGCTGACCTGAACTTGGACGGCGTCCGGGTCGAGAACGACGAGCTGGCGGGGGTGGCCGAACCGGTCGAAATCGCCCATGAGGGCGTAGGCGTTGCCGCGTAGCAGCGCGGACGTTATGAGCGCCGACCAGGTGTCGATCCTGTTCTCGGTCGGGTTGGGTTGAATCAGGATCTGGGGCGTGTCGATGCGTTCGCCGTCCCGGTAGGCGTGAACCGACAGGGAACCGATGGTTGAACTTATGAGGTCGACGCAGCGCCACAGGGTGACGATGCCGAGGGCGGTCTGGTCGGTGACCGAAACACCCGTCAGGTTCGACGGGATCAGCGGCGGCGACCAGGGCGGGAACTGGTCCGGGTCGCGGGTCTGGACGCGCTTTCTAGCAAACAGGGCCATTTAGAAGATCCTCGGAGTAGGTGGAATAACGACTGGAATCTGATTGGCGGAATCGAAGGCCATAACAGCGCAGACGGCCGCGTCAATCTTACGCGACGAACCGGTGTGGTCTTTCACGATGCGGGAACCGAGCCGGTCCGTTTTGAGGCGACAGTTTTCGATGTGGCGCATCAGATGGGGCGCGTTTTCGTTGGCGACGATTTTCAGGTCGCCTTCGAGGATCGCGTCGGCAAATCTTTTGGAGGCAGGCACCATCCGTTTTGCGTTCTGGGGAAATTCCACGACGTTCAGTCCGTGCTCCTCGCCGAGGCCCTGGATGGCCGGCCCGATCAGATAACGGTCATACATGATGCAGCGGGCCATGAGGCGTTCAGCGTTGTCGACCACAGCGGCCAACAAATCATTTACTGAGATGCGATAGTTTTCAGGACCGTCGATCGGCTTCTCCTGGATATGGAGCAGCTCGACGCGCCCATCAGCCGTCGCGGCGACGACCGCCGACGCGTCAGACGACCAGGAACCGTCGACGGCGAGCACCGGGTGATCCTCGGCGGTCAACGGGTCACAGGTCTGGATCAGGTCCAGCTGGTGCGGTTCGAGCCAAACATCACGGTTCGTGATCCACGACCCGAGGTGGAGGCGCCGAAACTCCGGTGCCGGCAGCTGCTTGAGCTGAGATGCCAGGTATTCCTCGGTGACCCAGTCGCCGAACGCCGGGTGGGCGGCCGCCCACGTTGCCGGGTCTTGGTAGTCGGCGTCCGGTGGCGGCGGTTTCCACCACGACCACCAGGTGTCGTCGTCGACTTCGCCGGCTGTCACACGGCGGTCGTACTCGACGAGGTTGCTGAGCGGTGTTCGTTCACCAACGCCGGCGGTCGTGATGTGGACGAGCAGCGATTGGCGGCGCGCACCAGAACCCGACAGGAGCGCTTCGTACAGCTCGCCGGTCGGGTGGCACCATGTCTCATCGACGATGCTGACCGTCGGCGACAGGCCGTGAGCCAACGAACCGTCGGACGACAGGACACGGCACACCGCCCCCGTCGACGGGATCGCTATGGCGTCCTTGTAGACCTCGGCGACCTCGGACAGATCCTTGTCGGCTTCGACGGTGTCTTTGATGTTCTGGAAAACGATGCGGGCCTGATCTTTCGACGCGGCGACCGTGTAAATCTCTGCGCCTGGTTCGTTGGAGGCGAACAGCGCCCAGGTAGCCACCCCGGACAGCAGCAGCGACTTGCCGGACTTGCGCGGCAATATCACCAGCCCCTGGCGATGTTTCCACAGGCCGGCGTCGTTCAGCTCGAACAGGCCGTCGAGGATCGCCCGCTGGAACGGCCGCAGCTCGACGAGCTGGCCGGCCAGCTCTCCGCGGGTGTGCGTGACGAACTCCTCGGTGAACTCCGCTACCAGCGGCCCGAGCGTCGTAACAGTCTTAGCCGGCACGGTTCGAGAACCTGGTGAGCCTCGACTCGGTTTCGGCAGCCTGAGCGACAACCAGGCCGAGGCGCGCCCTGGCGGTCGGAGTAAACCCGAGGTTCGACAACGATGACATCAGGAGTTTCTCGGCGGCCTGCGTCGCGTAGATGTATTGGAGGCGGTGCATCGGGTCTTTCAGGCGGGACGCCGCACCGCGCAGCGCGGTCACCTCGTCGGCCTGTTCGCACGCGAGGCGCACAGCCGGCTCGTCGGACATGCCGAGCCACACCTGGCCGTTCTCCCACAGCTGCTTCCAGGTTCGCTTCCCTGACTGTTTCAGGTTCGACGGGGCCGGCGGCGGCTTGGCCGGGGCGAACGACACCTCCACAACAGCGGGGAGAGCGTGCTTCCCAGGGTTCCCGTTTTTCCGCTTTACCTCGAGGGGTTTCGGCGGCCTTCCCGCGTTCACAGGAACATCACCCCCCACCACCGCATTTCTCGGCGAAATACGGAGAGC
>Ga0208013_1000613_pt1 | contig 19043 bp, 10 predicted proteins | sample 16_taG_FD_184091 | JGI IMG/M metagenome (GOLD analysis project Ga0208013, IMG submission 184091) | Marine viral communities from the Subarctic Pacific Ocean - 16_ETSP_OMZ_AT15313 metaG (SPAdes) (version 2) | ecosystem: Environmental > Aquatic > Marine > Oceanic | place: Pacific Ocean | collected...
GCAACTTGGTTGGCCACCTCGTTAGCGAAACCAGCCAGCTCACCGAGCTGGTCGGAGAGCATCTTCACTTCTTGCTTGCGGTTCTCGTCAGCTGACAGCTGGCCGATATGTTCCTCGATGTGAGGAATCAGTATCCCGAAAAAGTCGGCAGCGGCAGCGGCGTTGCCTCCTTGCTGGATGGCTTGAGCCACTTCGCTTCCCTTGGCCAAGTGAGTCTGTGAGTGCAGAAGGTGGTTCTGTGAGTCGGTAATAATAACGGGGTTGCCGGTCTGCATCACGGCATTCTCGATGTTGGCCTCGGCCATCTGATCCTTGGCGTAAACATCTTGCTCCGGCTCCACCACATAGCGGCCCACTTGCTGTTGCCCAGCCAGCGCAGCGACGTAGTCACGCAGTAGCGCGTTGCGGCCCGACTCCGGCAGCTGGCCGCTGATTTGCATAAGGCCGTTAATCGTTTGCAGACGGAGAAAAGCAGAACCTTGACCGTAGTTGCGGGAGGCTTGGACGTAGTCCACGTCGTTCAGTGCCTCGGCGGGAACGCCTCTGTCGCGCACCCTCTTCTGGAACTCGACGGCTTCCTTGTCGGTAACACTCTTGTCCGAGGCACGCCGGTATCTCTCCTCAAAGAACCGATCCAGCTGTTGGTAGTAGCGTGCGATCTGGGTCTTGCCCAGAACGCTGGCTTGCTGCACGTTGGCTTGAACCTCGGTGGCTGTCTTCGGGTTGCCCCCCGCCTTGTCCAGTCGTTGCCGGTACTGCGACAGGTTGGACTGCATCACGTTCTCCAGCTCACGATCCACCGCCATCGGTGCGTCAGCTATCCCGCTAAACTGTCGCTGAACAATTTTGTAACCACTCGGAAGAATCGAGTACGGCCCCATCTGGACAACGCTGGCTTTCTGCATCGCCTCCGGCGTTTCAGCTTGCAGCTGCATCGAGCTGGCCGTGGCGGCAACGTCAACCATATGACACTTCTGCCGGTTCTTCAGCTCGATCACGGGGTACATCTTGACGCCAAGACCCTTGACGCTGTGATGCTGTCCATCCCCCTTGTCGTAGTACATCGGGTGCAGTATCTCCTCCCAGCTGTCGTACTTGCCGACGTACTTGTATAAAAATTCTTGCCCGTCCTCCTTGACGATGTAGCAGCTGATCTTGCCCTCTGCCTCATCCCCTTGCGGGTACTCTCGCACATAAACGTGGGCCGCGTTGATTAGGCTGCATTGCGCTGAATAGTGGAGATCGTTGTTTCGGATGCGCTGCTGATGCCATTCCCAGTTGTCGTGCCTTCGGTAGCTCTCCGGCCCAGAAGCGATGATCGAATTACGGGTCGCCTCAACGTCCCAGCCCACTTTGGCCGCTGCTTGCGGGTCACGAATGTAGCCATAAAGCTCGTGCGCTTGGTAGCGTCTGCGAACCACAGCCACCTCCCAGTCGGAGGGATTACTGCGCGTCCCTTCCGGCAACAGCAAGTCGCCCGCCTTCAAGGCTCTGGCTCTCCAGCTGGTCGGGCTTTCAAAGGTCAGCGGGCCGGAGCCAAACAGCACCATCTCGTGCTGGGACAGCTGCATCGTGTAGTCAAACTCCCTATCCTTTTTTTGTAACCGATCAAATTCCTCAGTGATTATGCGGGAATAATGGACACGCTCGGCGTCGTTGCCGGTGTTGGTTTTGACCGTGGCGTAGGTGGGTGTTTCGGAGAAGATGTCGTAGAAAGCGGTCAATGCCACCGAGAAGAAAGCCTCGGCCTCCCTAAAGTTGACGTTGGTTCGGTAGGCTTGCCCCGTGCGCTTGAGCTGGCTGGCACTGTACGGCGGGTTGCCGTCGATCAGCCCCTTGACCTTCGACCGGACACGGTTGCGCTCCTCGTCGGATCGGGTCAGCATCTTCACCAAATCGACCACAGCTTCGGGTGAAGAGAGTCTGGCTTTGGGTGGTGTACCCGCCTCGTCGATGTTGTCGAGCGGCAGGGAATTGTTGTTAATCATAGCTTCCTCTTCCAGCAATGGTCGGGTAACGCACTATTCTCATCATCTGAAATTGTTGTTTGCAGTGCTTCGAGCGGCATCCAGATTTGCGCCGCATTAAAGCACCCGCAATGTTTGCACGACTTGAGCAGTTTGTCATACGGAGTTTTCCTGCTGCCCGCGATAAACTCGACCGCCTTCCTCACAAGACCACCCGTGCAGCCGGTGCAGCCTTGTGGCTCGATGTTGTCTTGGCACATCGCACAGATCGCTGCCCGCTGGTCTGCCTCGGCTTGAACCTCCACCCGTTTGCCGCCAGCTGCGACCAGTGTGCGGGTGAATCGCAGCGCAAGCTCAATCGTCAGCGCACGGTTGGGCGGCGGCTTCGGGATGTACTCCGTGCATAGCTCCTTGCGGTTCTCGCAGACTTGCGCCTCGACGATGTCGGCGATGTTGAAGGGAACGGGAAGATTGTTGGCTCGGCGATGGGCGGCAACCCGTGTCACCAGCTGGTGAAAGCTGTCAGCTGACTCGGTGTGGTCTGTTTCTTCTTGCGTGTACTGATAGCCGCCACTCGGAACAATGCTTGTCTCCACCAACTTTTTCATACCCCAGCAAATGTGTCGTGATAGACACTGTCGTACTCCCTAACCATCTTATCCCAGCTCGTCAAACCGCGTGACGAGGCAATTGCGGTGGCGTAACCGCCCAGTCGACGGGCCATTTCCACCACCAGAGTGATGGCGTCGGCGAAGTCTGGGGATTTGCCGGTGCGTGATTTCATCTCAACCTTGCGCTCGATGATGGTCATTCTCTTCTCGTCATCGAACATCCGTCCACAAAACTCAATCACCGCATCGTGCTGCATTCCTCGCAGCTGCTCGTTAATCACCCACTGCCTCACGCTGAACCACAACTCGGTCACTTTGTTGGCGTACACCTCGCAGCTCTTGCGGTGATCCTCTGGCGAGACGGGGCGATCACTTGCCTTCCCGCCAAACTCCACCCGCTGGATGGACGGACTCCACGTTTTAGCGAGGATGTCGCAGAGGCCACCACCCTCACCCGTGGCGTCCACCGCCAAGTGTTGGGGCAGCACAGCGTTCTCCTCACAGATCGTCTGTACCCGCTTGGCAATCTGGAAGTGTACCGGCTCGGAAGACTGGGCATCGATCTCGATCACCTCGTTCTTCTCCAGCTGGATGCCCATCTTGCCATTGTCGAAATCGCCGTACCTAGCCAGCTGGATTACACAGCGGTCGCCCCCATTGAAAGCAGGGTCTAAACCGGCCATCATATGGCTCTTTTTAAGGAAAACAGCTGGAAACATTACCCGATACTTCTCGACCAAACTCTCGCTTAACACGGTTTTGCACACCCCTTCGGGCGACCACATCCCTCTCGTGTACTTCCAGAACTGCGGACTATCCACGCCATCATACTTCTGGGCTTGGCGCACTTGATCGTCGTTAATGAGGAAGCTGTACTTCTCTTTCCCAGCTAGGATGTTGGGAGACTTCATCCCGTCGAAACGAACGCAGACGCCGCGCTCTGTCTCCCACTCCTCGTCCTCAATGCTGACAGAGGCCCACCCCTTGGCCGGTGTGGCGAACCTCCCGTGCTGGTCGAACTTGCTGTGAGGGTTTCCAATCGCCAGAAACTTAAACTCCTTGGTTCCCTTCTGTAGATTGGAGCACGCCTCGAACGCTGCCTCCGGCGTGTCGGTGGCCTCATCCACAATCACCATTGTGCGCGGTGAACGGATGCCTTGTATGTTGGCAACCGCCTTGGAAGTGGCCCCGTCCAGCACGGGGATGGCAAATACAGCGTGTTTATCGTCGCCCCGTATGGCTTGGAGAGTGGTCTTGCTGTCCACCATATGAGCCGGATAACCGCCCTTGCACGTTCGGTAGAGGTCTTGGATTACTGGCCAAGCACGCTTTCGGATCATCTTGGCGGTGGTGGAGGTGAGGATGATTGATGTCTGGAGAGGGGCAGCCAGAAAGTAAACCATCGTGTAGAGGCTGGCAGCGTAGGTTTTGCCGCTCGCACCGCAACCAGCCCAGCACACCCACTGGTTCTCGCACAGTGACTCGATCTGTTTTTCCAGCCAAGAGTTCCAGATCAGCTTGGGCCACAGAAGGTTTGCAGCGTTCTTAAAATGCTGGAATGCACCCAGCCCACCCCGTTCGGGTGAGTGGTTAATGCGGAAGGCGTACAACTCTAGCTCGATCTCATTTAGTTGCACGTCAAACGCCAAGCCGTACTTGTGTTTTATCAAACCGTTTGACAGTCAAGGCATATACTGGAGGTATATGCCTCTTAGGGGTTAGTAATCCCGCACAAATTTAACGGACTGTCAAACGATGGGTGTCACATTAAATCAAAACACAGACTGCTGCAAAACCAGCTGCACCAACTCAACCGTCAATGTTGCTGGGCCAGCTGGCGCAGCTGGAGCCACTGGTGCAGCCGGTACAAACGGCACAGATGGAGCAAACGCTTACACCAATACAACCTCAGCCGCCACCATTCCGGCGGCTCTCTCCGCTGTTACGCTGCCAGTGAACAACGCCAGCCCGTTTGTTACCGGCCAAGTGGTCTACGTTCAAAACGCGGGCTACTTCGAGGTGGTATCGACTGCGGCACTTTCCTTGACTCTCAAGAATCTCGCAGACGGCACACACTACACTGGGAACGCCGTGTCTGGCTCGCTGGCCGATGGATCAAAGATCACACCGTCTGGCACGCAAGGTTTAGACGGTTCAGCTGGCATCACCTACCCAGCTGGGTTCGTTGGGAAAGGCGATTTGCTGACCCACAACGGCACAGCCTACTCCGATCTAGCAATCGGCTCTGCCGATACTCAGTCACTCTTTACGGACAGCACAGCTCCTAATGGGATGGCTTGGAGGCGACCATTGTTTACTGACCTTGACCACGCCTCGGCCCCTCTTGCGTTAGATACTGTTACCCTCAGCGGGCAGCTCCCGTTAGCGAAACTTGGGGGTGGTGCTGCTGCCGGACAGATGGCGTACTGGGATGGCAGTAACTGGGTAGCGGTTGCAGTTGGTGGGGATGGATATCTGCTAACCTACAATTTAAGCAGCAACGAGCCAGAGTGGAGAGCGAAAGGTGATTCCATTAGCGTCCTAGCACAAGGCGTAGCTGATATAGATTATTCCGCATCAAGCGGAAGTCTGACGGGCGTGACAATAAAGGACGGCGCAGTGAATTGTAATAGTGGCCAAAGCAACTACGACCAAGGCTCAAAGATTTTGACAATCAATTTCTTGGAGTCAATTGGCACTGGTGCAGCATATCCAGTAGCACTTATCTCGCCTTCAAAGGGATACGGCAGCGGCACACTCGCAACCGACCACGCGATGTTTGTTGATGAGCTTTCCACGACTGGAGGCACAAATTCGGCGGGCGTGTTGACGGTGGATTGCACAACTGGAGGCTCTGGAGATTTTGGGATTCACTTCACTATACTTGGCTGATGCCGGTTATTGATCGCCAGCGTATTAGTGACGGCTTCATCACTTTGGAGCGCGGTGTTGATGCTGGGAAATCCCCCAGCCTTCTGCCCCGCAACCAAGCCAGCTTTGCAGTCAACGCCACAATGCGCGGTGGCTACGCCAAGACGCGCCCCGCGTTCGAGAACATCGCGCTCGACTTCACGGCGACCGAGCAAGCTGACGCGGAAGCAATGCAGACGCGCTTCCAAACAAAGATGTTCCAAGGCGCGTATAATTATCACTACGGGTCTAACAGCTTTTTAGTGGTGGCGGTTGGAGGCTATATCCACAAAATAAACGTCAAGACGGGGGTGGTACAAGACATCACCCCAACTACCTCAACTGGCTCAACATTGACGCCAGACCCCAACCCTTCTGACATCCCCGTCTTCTTCTTTCAACAAGCCGAGCAGTATCTAATTATCCAAGATGGCCGCTCTCTTCCGATTATTTTCAACGGAGCCAGCAGTCGCAGAAGCGTGCTGACCAGCAACGAAGTGCCGGTTGGTTCTGCAATGGCCTACGGCAACGGTCGGCTCTGGGTGTCCAGAGGGCGCGAGTTTGTTGCTGGAGACATCGTGGGTGGGCCGACAGAGGTGATACAATTTACAGAGAACACCTACATCGCAGAGGGTGGCGCGTTTGCTGTCCCGCTGGATACGGGCGACATCACGGCGATGAAGTTCACCAACCAGCCCGACTCATCACTGGGCCAAGGAGAGCTGTTGGTTCACACAACGGAAGCCGTGTTTGCTGTCAATGTTCCAACCAGCCGAGACAGCTGGAAGAATGTCAGCTACCCCACTGTGCGAATCGTGGCCATCAACTACGGTGCGGTCAGTGATCGCAGCTGCACGCTGGTCAACGGTGATATGTTTTACCGCGCCCCAGACGGTATCCGCAGCTACATCTCCAGCCGCCGAGAGTGGAAGGAGTACGGGCAGATTCCGGTCAGCCGAGAGGTGGGGCCGTATATTGCCAAAGAGAAGCAAGCCAACATTGCAGACAGAGCAAGCGGTGTACTGTTTGACAACCGGCTGCTGATGACCGTTACCCCGCACACCAACAGCTCGCAGGGGATTTTCTTTCGCGCACTAACAGCACTCGACTTTGATCTGGTGGGCGGGACAGGGGAAAAAGCCCCTCCGGCGTGGGAGGGTTTTTGGACGGGACTCAATTTTCTGCAAATCCTTACAGCGGAGATAGAAAGTGAGTCGCGCTGCTTCGCGTTCCATCTGGATGGCAACTGCCGCATACAACTGTGGGAGTTGACCAAGGACGGAAAGAAGGACAACAAGACCAACAATATCAGCTGCTACATTGAAACCTCCAGCTACTCGTTCGAGAACCCGTTCGAGATGAAGCAGCTGGAGTACGGCGAGCTGTGGCTCGACCAGCTGGAGGGCGAGGTTCAGTTTGATATTAAATACAAACCGAACCAGTACCCTTCTTGGGTTGACTGGCACACGTTCACCGAGTGCGTTAAGGCCGAGAACTGCAATCCGTCAGACGGTTGCCTCACTCTCAGCAACTACGTCCCAATGTACCGAACCCGTGTGCGCCTCCCGCAGCCGGAGGACGCTTGTGAGGCGTCGGCTTCACAGTTCAATGCCAACAACGCCCCGCTGCGTAACGGTTACGAGATAGCGGCAAGGATAGGCTGGACGGGGCAAGCAAGACTGAAAGGATTTAGGCTACACGCCTACCCCGTGGTCGAGGAACCGTATGGGCAATGCCCAGAGTACGGCGATCTCTGCGTATAGAATTTATGAACTGGTCATACATCACAGCTGAATGTGAAAGGTCGCTATGGAACGAGCCGGTAAGAAAAGGCACGCCATACAGTTACGTTTTTTATATCCCGTGCAATGACGCGATAAGTTACACAATCCCCACTAGCTAACAATGCCATCTAATCAAACAGTAAATTTAGTGGCCGGAACCGTGTCCAACGACACTTGCTTTGGAACGGTATCCGACCTCTACAATACGTTTATCAATCTCACCACCGCCTACGTTGACGGTGACTACAGTCTGTTCAACTTCGGCGATGCCGTGCCTTCAGTGGATGACGAAGACCGCCCGTGGATCAGAACAATCGGCGGTGTTCCCGATAAAATTTACATCCACTACAACGGTGCGTGGGTATCCAAACACCCCGTCCCTAGCGGCGGTGGAGAGCGGCGGCTCTTTACGGGCGCAGTGGCCGACATCGACACATATGACGGCGGGTTGGCTGGCACTGCCACCGATACGTCTGGCCCGTTCTGGGAGAGGGATACAGCTATGAACGGCTTGCTGCCTATAGGCATAGGCACGACAGCCAACGGAACTGTTATTAGTGAGACAGAGAAAACCGGCGGCACAGACGAGGAGACTCTTATTGAGGCCAACCTTCCACCCCACGCCCACGACTTGAACTATACGGGGCGCGGGTTCGAGAGTGGCACAGCACAATCCGGCAGAGGTGAGGGCGGCTTTGTTGCTGGCAGTGACACCGCAAGCGGAATGGTGGTCGCTGGCCCAGCCCAGACATCCACCCCTATCAACAACCTTCCACCTTATTACGGCGTGTACTTTATTAAGCGCACCAGCCGCATCTATTACAAAGCCTAATGAAAGTTACTCTCGGCACAGCAAAGACACGCATTGCAAAGCACCTCAACCTTTGCGCCACCGACGCACGCACCACCGAGTATATCAACGAGGCGCAGCGGCGGTTGATCGAGAGTGGCAAGTGGAAGGGAACCTACGGCAAGTTTACCATCTGCGCGACAGACGGCTGCATTGCTTGGCCCAGACAGATCGAAGCTATCGAGTCAGTTGCCGTGTGTCAGAATGTTGGCACGGTACGCAATGGCTGGTTTGAGTTTGTTGAAAGCGGCTACGGCCTCCTCGATAACAAGGACAACGTCGGCTACCAGCTGCTAGATCGCGGTGAGTCTCCCACCCACAAAGATATGTCGGGAGTGGGCAAGCAAGTGCGAGTATACGCCTTCCTAGATGCGGATGCCGGTAAGACTGTCACCATCCAAGGCTACGACAGTAATAACAATTGGGTGCGAACCCTCAAGAGCGGCAGCGGATCAACTGCCGTCTACCAAGACGGATTAGTGGTGACGCTCGTTAACGGTTACGTTGACACAGTCTATGACGGACTGCCGTTGAGTTTCAACAGCATCACCAGCGTGTCGAAAGATGTCACCCAAGGCAATGTGCAGCTGTACGAGCTGACAGACTCCACGCCTACGCTGGTGGACATCGCCACCTATGAGCCGGATGAAACTTTACCCAGCTATCGTCGCTCGCTGATACCCAGCCTTGGGGGAGCGTCGGGGTGCGCAGATGGAACCGACACAAAGGTTTCTGTTACAGTCATAGCCAAGCTGCGATTCATCAACGCAGTGAACGATACGGACGTGCTGATGGTGAGCGATCTGTACGCCATAAAGAATATGGCGATTGCCATCAAGCTGGAGGAGAACAGAGATTTTGGCGCAGCCTCGGAGTACCGTAACTTGTCCCTAGATTCTCTTCAGAATCAACTAGCCAACCATATGGGCGATGGGGCTGTGCCAGTTTTACAAATGACAAACCTAAATACCCACGGCGGTGGGGGAATTGAAAGTATAATATAATGGTAGGAATAGGATTAGCAATGGGAGTTGCGGGCGGCCTTATGAAAAAGGGCGCGAAGATTCCCGCATACAAAAAAGTAGACCAAGCGCAAGAGCAAGGCGCGGCGATCTCCAGCAACTTGGCCAGCTTCGGAAAGTCGAAGGAGTTGGCAGCCAAGACCAGTGCAGCTGACCAAGAGATACTGATGGCAAACCTTGAGAAAGCGATGCCGGGGTACAGCAACTTGATCGGTGGTGCAAGCGGGGCTATTGGCAATATGATCGCCGGTAATCTGCCGATGGCCGACCAAGGTTTGTTGATGAGGCGAGCCGCTGAAGGTGGTATGGCCGGTGGTATGAGTGGCAGCCAAGCGGGCCGCAATCTTGTGGCACGCGATCTAGGGTTAAGCCAGATGAATATGACACAAGCCGGTCTTGGCGCACTGAACCCCTTCCTCTCCACCGTAAGAAACACCGCCGTCGCTAACCCGATGAGCGTAAGGTCTTCTTACGTTGACCCCACGCAGTGGACGCGCAATGCCATACAAGAAAACCAGTTTGCATACGGGGCAGCAATCGGCAAAGCGAAGAACGATGCCGCCAATAGCTTTCAGAACAAACTCGCTGGAGGTTTGTCCAGCGTTGGAGGGATGATGGCTGGGGGGATGTTTGGTGGAGGTGGGGGAGGCGGTGGCCTCGGAGGGATAATGGGTAGGATGTTTGGGGGCAGTGGCTCTCCGGCTACCGTAGCTGGCCCAGCCAACCAGACAATGCACCGATTCACTGGCAGCGGTGGCACGGCTTATGGCACTAAACCGTCAGTATTACCACCCAGCTGGTAGAAACAATTTTAACTATGATGGATGAGTTTTATAAAGGGGCTGAGCTGGGGCTGCGTGTCTCCGGCCAGAGACAACAGCAGGAACAATTCCGAACAAACCTTGCCGAACGTGCGAGGCAGTTTGACTTGGGCCACGAGATACAAGTGGACTCACATAATCTGCGGGAGCGCGAGTTTACCCACAAGCAGGAGCAGTCCGTGATCGAAAACAAGTACCGCATAGCTGCCACCAACCGTATCGGATTGTTGAACAAGGAGGCGAACCGGCTGGCAGACAACAAGATTACCCACGAACCGGCATTAACCAACTACTCCATCTCGTTAACCGAATGGAACGGTGAAACCGAGCTGCCGCCTATGCCGCAGGGACTTCCCTCGGAACAGCGGGCCGAAGCGATTGAGATGCAGAGGGAGGCATCAGCCAGAAGTCTGTCGGGGAAAATGAACAAGGCACAAGCGGAGTATGAACAAAAAATGTCACAACAGTATTTTGAAGGATTCAAGTGGATGGATCAAAACGCGCCGTTCCTTATCACTCAAGACCCGAACACGGGAACATATGGGTACGATTATGGGGCTTACCTTCAAGCAAGGCAGAAACAGGTCAACGAACAGAAAGCAATCGGCGTAATGGGACAAACGGGGCAGACCCCCGTTTCAGCATCACACGTTGATGAATACACGGGTGTGCGAACCCAGTGGGGGCAACGCCCCAAGACTATGACACCCGAACAACAGAAGTTTGATTGGATGACAAAGAATATGAAATCGTTTATGGACGAGGATGGGGTTCTGAACACAGCGGGAATGCAAGAGGCTTGGAATTTTGTTCGCGGAATTGAAAGGGGTGGGCTAGTGCTTGATCCCGAAGACATCCTCAATCCTCAACCGTAAACGATGCCATCTCCAACACTTGAGAAGTTACGAACCCATTACCCAGAGTTCGACGAGATTTCAGACAAGGACTTGACCGTCAGAGTTGGGAACAAGTACCCCAATCTGCTCAAAAAAGACGAGGAGTTCCTCAAGGAATATACGGACTACAGCACTGTATCAACTGGGGAAGAGTTACAGCACGCTTACAAGTCGTTCACGACTGCGGTTACTGACTCTGCTCTTGGCGTACCCGACTCAATCGCCATCGCTACCACAGCTCTCAACCGAGCCACCGATTGGGATGATGTTGTTGATCCCGACGAGACTCTGTCTGGGACGTTCGCCAAGATGATTCGAGAAGAGGTGGTTCCAGCTGTTACCCCAGATTTCTCGGAGTCTGAAACAAGGCAGATGGAGGGTGATTTTTGGTCAACCAAGTTACCTAGCGCGTTGGGGTCTGGTTTAGGGTTTATAGCTGGTGGCCTTGGAATCAAGCAGCTGCTTGCGGGTGGGCTGAAGAAGGGGGCCGACAAACTCACGAAGCACTACGCCGAGGAAGCAACCAAGGCTGCGCTCAAAAGCGGAGCCACCAAGGAGGTTGCGTCAAAAATTGGACAGAAGATCGGCACGCAAGTGGCAGCCAAGTGGTCTGCCAAGGTTGCAAAGCGGCAAGGGATTGTGGCGGTCAGCGCACTGGGTGCAGCTGTCAGCGGCCCCGCTGGGTATAAAGATGCAATCGCCAACGGTGCAACAGAAAACGAAGCCTTCGCTTCTTTTCTGCTAAACGCTGGCGTGGGTACGTCTGAGGCCATCACGGTTGTAAGCTGGCTGGATCGCCTTGGCGGCAAGCTGGCTGGCGGGTGGAAGAGGGCACTCGTGAACGCTGGAAAAGAAGGTCTGGAGGAGGCGGCTCAAGAGCTGTTCCAAGGTGCGGCTGGAGACTACATCGCAAGGGACATCGTCCAGTATGATAAAGACAGAGAGATTCTGGCCAACCTCAAGGAAGACGCTGCCGTCGGTGGGACATCTGGTGTCCTATTGAGTCTGCTGGCGAGCGCAGTAGGCGCAAAATTAAACCGTGCCGACTTGAGGGAAACCTCCCCTAGAACAGCATCCAAGCTGGACGAGGCAGAACAGAAACGAGCGCAAGCTGCATACAACGAGATGGCTTACGTTCCTTTCGATCAGCCGGAAACTGAAACGAAACCAAAGACGGAAGTTGAAGCGAAGCCCAAGGTAGCCACCCCTAAACCCGCCAAGGTAGAGGACAAGCCAGACACACTTGAGCCGGTCGTGATCCCGTTGCCAGACGAGGTTGATGATGTGCCGGACATCGGAGTGCCAACACCAGAGGTGGACGCAAAGATTGCTGAAGCGGAAAGCGAAGTGGGGGCAACGGAATCAGCTGGCGAGCCAGCTGGGGTAGCTAATGAACCAGCTACCCCAGCTGACACAGCTGCTAAAGTTGATAGTATTACCGTGGATGATCTGGACATCATCGCGGATCAATTGGTGGCTGAAGAGTTGGGGTTGGACGCAGTCTACCCAGTAGACCCCAACCGAGCGCAAATCATCGCGGGATTAAACGAGAAGCAGAAGGAGTATCTGGAATCCTCCATAAAGGAGGTGCGCGATACTGTTTCCCAATACAAGGACAAGCCTCAAGTGTGGAACGAGATCGTTCGGAAAACACGGGAGCGGCTTGGTCTGGATGTCGTTGAAGCACCTTCAGCTCAAGCTGAGACAATAAAGAAAGACGTTGTCACCCACGAGAAGGCTGAAGTGCGTGCGTCGTTGATTCAAAAGCTCACCGCACTGGCGCAGCCGACAAGCAAGATAAGAAGTGCTGGCCGTTTTTTGTGGCGAGAATTTCAAGGAGGCGCGGGCAATAGGGGTGCTGTGTACACAAACAAGCCTAAAGATATTCGCACGGGCCGAGGCAAGAACCAAACAACCGTAAACGGCGGTGAGTACCTAACGGGCTTCAAGGCAGAGGTGGAGGCTTTTGCTAAAGAGAACAACGTCAGTGGTGAGGAGCTGCTTGCTGAGTTAAAGCAAGAGGTTCTCGATGCAGCCCTTGCCACCAAGCCCACGAAGAAAGGGGTCACTCTCCAAGACAATCGGGCAAAGGCTTCCCGTGAGTTCTTTAATCTGCCCGAAGGTGAGACTGACATACTGGATGACCAGCTATCGTTAGTTGGGCCGGTGCTGGTTCCGGTTGGCAAGGACGGGAAGGTTTTAACCGCTGACAGCAAGGAAACAGCTCCGGCTGAATACGACGGCATTGATCGGTTTGGTCACGCTGCAAACGAGCTGGCCAGCCGACACTCAAAAGAGGCGAGCAAAATACTCAAGCGTGAGGAGGCTGGTAAGGTGCGAGGCTCCAGTGCCACCACAGTGGACGCAGCTGTCGCAGCGATCAACGAACAGAACGGCACATCGCTCACCATTGATGACTACTGGAACTTGATGGCCGACGCCATTGAAAGGCGACTTGCCGCCGTGGAGGCAAAGCAAAAAGGCACAGACCAAGTGTCGGATGTTAGTGTTGGGATTACCAAGCAATCCGAGGGTGACACAGCGGTTAAGGTGTCCGATCTCAAAGAGGGGGATTCGTTCACTCAAGACGGGAAATCCTATACGATTGAGCTGTTAACCCCAACGCTCCCGCCAGAAGGAGCAGACCTTGGGCAGTCGTATGTTGCTTTGGTTCTGGAAGGCACGCTCTCAAACGGTGGCCAACGTTACATTGACATAACGCTACCGGCTGACGAAACCGTTTACCTTGGCGACTACTCAACCTCTAATGTTGATTCAGCTGAAACCCAGCGCGAGGAGATTGAGAACGAGGTGGTCAACGAGCCTACAGACGTTGACGTTCCTTTCGCCACTGTTCCCGACGGGTTCCATAACGGCGTTGCCATCCCTGCCCCGTCGAACGATGCAGAGAAGAATGTGCTGGGCCGCATCGCCAAGCTGCTGCCACGGATTCAGAAGAAGCTAGGTGGGGCAAAGGTTCGTAACATTCTTATCAACCGCAGAGAAACGCTCCCTGCCTTCTCTGGCGCACGGGGTGGTGACTTCGGTTCTATCTACATCAATCCAGAAGTGATTCTCGCAATGGAGGCCAACGGGGTCGCCAACCTTGAGGACATACTCATCGAGGAAATTATCCACAACTACAACGGTCTGGCCATATATCACCGCTGGAACGATACCGGCAGAAAGGGTAGTTTTACAGAGTTCTACGAGGAGCTGATGACTGGTGTCTTCAGCGAGATGTCCGTCAACGAGATTGCCCAAACCGTTTTTTATTACGGCGAACAGATCAAGGGTGATCGGGTGGCCATTGCCGAGGAGTACATTCGCATTGCGCTGCAACGCAAGCTGACCGGCTCAATCAATGAGGATTTGTTTGGCCGCAAGGTAGATCAAGGTGGTTTTCTGTCGAAGATAATGGAGATACTTTCAAGGTGGTGGAACGGGCTGTCACGCGGGATGATGATTAAGTCACCCCGCATTCGCCAACTCAAGCGGCGTGTGCGCCGTATGATGAAGGATGATCGCGTGGTCTTCCCAATAATCGACGGAGCCAAGCTGACGTTCACCCCCGCATCGCAAGGTGAGTTTGAATTTGAAGGCGAGCAGATACTTAACCCAGAGGTTAAGCTCAACCACCGCGAGTACGAGGAAACCTACAAGGAAGAGAATCGCTTCGACGATAACACGGGCGACTTTATGGCTGCACTGTTCAGATGCTCACAAGTTGAGCTGAAGAAAGAGGGTATTAAGCGTCTAAAGAGGGAGACGATTCCCGCAAGTGATGCGGTCTTTATGGAAGAGCAGAAGAACTTGGACGTTCCTCTGCCGGAGGAATTTTACAGCTCGGCTTATGTCAATGTTCACGAGGCTCTGGGGAAGCGCAATGACTTGAACGATCTGCAAAAGGATCAAGCATTCTTCTACATTTACAGCCGCATCACCAATGCAGCCCGTGGTTTCATCATCAAGAAGAAACGGTTCGACCAATCCAGTATGGAAGCACTGGCCGGTTTTAGTCCGGCGATCAGCCGCAAGGTGGTGGATTACCAGCGGTTCGCCAGCGGGTTGACCAAGCGGCAAGTCAAGTCTGGTGACGGGTTGGTGACGCTCGATGTGCCGGTTGAACTGGAAGGCACAGACGCCACCACGATGCACGAGATGGTGTCGAACCCGATGGACACAACTCCCGACTTGGAGATGATTAACGATGAGCTGCTGCGTTACATCAACGATGCCACGTCTGCCTTGACCGGCTCAGAAAAGGATTTACTGCTGTTCGCCTTCGAGAACAATTTCGCTTACGGATGGCAATCTGCGTTCGCCAAGTCGCGGAAGGTCAGCCGATCCGCAGTCAACCAACTGTTCCGCTCTTTCCAAGAAAAGATGGCGTTGCAGCTGGCAGTCAAAAAAGACTTGGCTGTCCAGATAGGGGCAGACGTTCCACCCAAGCTGAAAGCGCGGATACGGAAGGTGCAGGACGCTTATGACGTTCTGGACAAGAACCGAAAGACTGAGCGGGAAGCTGAAGATGAGGCAGCTGTCAAGGAGCGGGTCAAGGAGCTGACAGCTGAAGAAGCCAAAGAGCCAGTCACGCCGGTCAACACGCCTCGCAGTGTTGAGGTCACGCCAGGGGGCGAGACGATCTCGGTTGCGTCCGACATCACTCACCCCAACGTCCGCAGACTGCTTAACCTTCCACCGCTCAAGCGAGACGAGGAGGGTAGGATAGAGAATGTCCCGCGCACCGAGCCACTGCTGAAGGACAAGGGGCCACGAAAAATCACAGCGGCATCACTACCGACAGAGGTACTCGCCGAGGTCAAGGAAAGGGCCGAACAGATTCGCGCAAGGGAGGCTGCCGGTTATCGTGCTGACGAAGCAACCACGGCTGACTCATCCATTGAGCGCAACGACAGCCGCAGTGATGAGATCAAGGAAAGGATGGAGGCAGCTGCCGACAACACGGTGGATGCTTCCGAGGAGCGCAAGGAAAAGTTTAACGAGATTCTCGAAATCCTCAACCATCTCAAGCGTCAGTATCGCTACCTCGATCCATCCAAGCACGCCGAGCTAATCGAGGTGCTGAGACAATTTGAAGATACGCAGCAAGCCTCGCAAGCGATGGCCCACAGTGCGCTGATAGGAATCACCAGCGGCTTAACAGCGGATCAACACAAGTTCCTCACCGACATACTGGTCTATCGGGATTTACAACAATCCATCAAGAACGGTCTGTACCAGAACAACAAGGGATTGCCGTTCGGTTTCCAGAGCGCATCCGAGGTGGACTTTATTCTGCAAGAGGCAGAGGCAGACTTGGCCAAGCCAGAGAACCAGAAGGTTCGTGATGCCCTTGCCCGACGCAAGGATGTGCTGGAGGGACTGACCCGCGATCTGCAAAGGCGCAAGCTGTTGCCAGAGGACATCACAGATGCGGAGAACTACTTCCACCGCATCACGCTGGAGTACCGTTCAGCTGCCAAGAAGGATGACTTTACTGGGCAGACCGACGTTCGCACCAAGAAGAAAGGCTTTCAGAAGAAGCGCAAAGGTAGCGAGAAGGATTACACCACAGACTTTGTTGAGTCGGAGTTCGAGGTGCTGTCACAAGGCTACGCCCAAGCGCGAACACACGAGATTCTCGAACGCCTCGACAAGATGCTCAATCAGAAGTCTGTTATGAAAGACTTGGCCAAGCAATCCAACGAGGCGGCACTGATGAAGGTTGTACCGTTTGGAGACATCGACGCTTTCTTTGCACCGTTCCACAAGAACATAGCCATTGGTATCTCACAGATACAAAAGCTGATCTCAAAGGGAGGCATCATTGTACCGGCACGATTCGATGCAGCTGCCGAGGCACTGGACAGCGGAACCAAGCACCCCGATACATTCCTACTCCTCAAACACTTGATGGATGTCAACTCGTCTGGAGCCGGTTATGCTGGGATGATCTTCAAGGCGATCCGCGCCAAAGAGAAAGCGATACAGACGGCTCTCGGAAACGATTACAAGACGTGGCGCGATGTCGTGTCGGACAACGACGCGCTGACTATCTGGCAGCCAGAGGAGGGCAACTTCCTCTACAAAGGAACCGTTGCCTCGGACGCTGCACTTATCAAGTGGTACGAAGAGGCCAGCAAAGGCGACACTACCACGATTTCAGAGAAGGATTTACGCAAGCAGATGGTGCTTGGGGGCCGCAAATCAGAGTGGGTTGTCCCGAACGAGGTTGCCAAGCAGCTGAACCAGCTGGCTCCAGAGACATCTCGCAGCCCAATGGCAATGCTCGGCCAAGCTATTGGCAGCACACAAGCACAGTGGAAATTCTGGAAGCTGTTCAACCCTTTTGGCTTCATCAAGTACGAGTTGAACAACTTGACGGGCGATGCGGACGTAGCGTTCGCCTACGATCCAAAGATTTTCACCTACGCCAAGCAAGCATACAACGATCTGTACGGCTTTCACGTCAACAAGGAACCGCTCTCCAAGGATATGGAGGACTTGATGAAGAAAGGCGTCCTTGGTTCCGGTTATATGCTCCAAGACTTGGCCGAAATGAAGCCAGAGCTTGCCGTTGAGGCGATGTTCGAGGATTTCACAGACGGATTGAAGAAGAAGTCCGGCTGGTTTAAGGAATTTAGCAACAACTACACCAAGAAGGTCACAACATTTAACCAAGTCCGAGAAGATACGCTACGGCTGGCAGCCTACCGCTACTTCCAAGACAAGCTGGAGACAGGTGCAGACGTGTACGGCGCGTCCAAGCCCAGTGAACTGGCTCTTATTCCCGATAAGAAGGACAAAGCAGCCAAGATGGCCCGCGAACTTCTGGGCGACTACGGTGCGCTGTCTGTTTCGGGCAAGTGGTTGCGTCAACATATGTTCCCCTTCTGGTCTTGGATGGAAATCAACGCTCCTCGGTATGTGCGAATGATGAAGAACGCCAAACTGGAGGACAAAACGGGTTCAGCTGGGAGAATGGCGGGTGTAGCTGGCAAGAAGGCAGCCTTGAAGACAGCCAAGTTTGCGCTGTTAGCCTCAACGCTCCCGTTCTTCGTCAATATGTGGAACCGTTTCTTTATTGAGGCCGGTTTCGCCGATGAAGAGGACAAGCGGGTTATGGACGCACGCAACCAGCAACACTTGTTGCTCTACTCCACCAGCGAAGGGCGCGTGATCTCCCTCAAGATGCAAGGCGCATTGACCGATGCGCTGGAATGGTTCGGTGCTGGCAGCTTTTACGCCACCGCAACAGATGTTGCGCTGACTGATGCAACAGCTATGGACGCAGCGGAGCAGTATCTCACCGAGGGTGAGTATTGGAGGGGTGCAGTGAACCGTCTGGGTACATCCCTAACGCCGGTCATCAAGCTGCCAGCGGAACTTTTCACCAAGAAACAGTTTTTCCCCGACGTAACCAAGCCAGCACCGATGCGCGACAAGTGGGCTTACTTTCTCCAGAACGCAGAGATGAACTGGCCGATGATGGGCGTCAACGCACTCTATCAGCTGGGCAGAGATATGCCTTCGACCGGCGTCACTGGGGCTGGAAGCCCTGCCAGATCGCTGTGGAACTTCGTTGGCTACACCACCGACACCGGAGAGTCTGCTTACAACTATATTCGCAGCAAAGCGTTCGACTTTTACGAGGAAAAGGAAGGCGAGCAAGCCGGTTTCAACACCACCAGCAGACAAGACGCGCTGTACTACTACAAGAAAGCCAAGAAGTACGGCGACGAAGGTTCAGCAGAGACGTGGAAACAACGATACACAGACCTCGGCGGCACTAAATCTGGGATGAAACGCAGCGTCACAGCGTCCCATCCACTCGGCAAGATTCGGAAGCACAAGAAGGAGTTCTTGCGGGGATTGACCAACACCGAGAAGGAGATTCTTCAGAGGGCCGAGAAATGGTACAAAGAAACAATGGACTAGGCAGCCGAGACGAGCGAGTTCTCCAGTTTGAACAAATACTGGAAGCACTAATTATTGAGTTCGAGGGCGACCTCTACTACCACGAGGTGATCGGCATCCTACAGCTCCAACTCACCCGCCTCATACTGGAATCTCACAGCATTATCGGGGAGGACGCAGAAGATGACGAAGACGAGGAAGATGACTGGGGGAACTTCACGGCAGAACCCGACTAAGAGAGGGTATCGATATTGATACAAAG
>Ga0208013_1000618_pt1 | contig 18933 bp, 27 predicted proteins | sample 16_taG_FD_184091 | JGI IMG/M metagenome (GOLD analysis project Ga0208013, IMG submission 184091) | Marine viral communities from the Subarctic Pacific Ocean - 16_ETSP_OMZ_AT15313 metaG (SPAdes) (version 2) | ecosystem: Environmental > Aquatic > Marine > Oceanic | place: Pacific Ocean | collected...
GCAAACAATGTAGTTTGGTTGACTTTTTGACAGTAAAAGCAATTATTTCACCCGATAGTTTAATTTGATAAAAATCAAGCTATTGTTGGCTATAATCCAATTTATGAAAAATATCATTTTTCCAATTATCGACCTTATTTTGACTATTAAAGGATTTTATCCCAAAAATCCTGCCAAGTCGGCTACAGCCCGCGTAAACAGTGGCTTTCAGCCCGATTGCTCATTTTTTGAACAGCAAAAATTCTGAAAAAGCCAAAAAACCACCTTTTTAGCTCATTTTTATAAAAGGGTGTTTTGCCCAGAAAAATTTTTGAGATCGAAACTGCCTGACAGATTTTTGATCTGCTTTGCTATTGGATTAAACTGAAACCAAAGACTCCCTGGTTGTTTATGAGTAGTGACAACATAATAAAAAACCACCACACAAAAATAGAAAGCTCTTTTTAAAATTACTATGCTGTTTTCATGCAGTGCCTTGTGGGCGGCAATCCACCAACAATCTGGAGCAACCCGTCAAAAGCCATATAAGCCCGTTAGCAGCAATTCTCTGTTTAATCTGGATACATTGCCCTAGTTAACTTCAAAGAATTGTCATAGAGTCGCGTATAAGCAATCAGATACCCTTTCAAACAGTATTAAACAGTGGTTTTGCAGCAATTCCCTGAGTGACCAGAAATAATCTGCTGACAATAATCAGGAAATTATCAGGAAATTGCCACCAATATTATTTGGACTATTCTGGAAATGTTCAGGCATAAAAAAAGCAGCATTTCTGCTGCTCTTTCTGGCGAGTGCTAATATTGAAAAAAGTAATCGGGGTATTTCAAATTGAAAATTTAGCTTTTGGTTTTCAAATTATAGGTATTAAACTCATAGCCTTTTTTTACCATTGTACAGTTACCAGATTGATCAACCATTACATACATCTGCTGTCTAATCCAATAGGATACCTGAGATTGTGAACACCCCAGAAAAGCAGCAAGCGCCTTTTTGGGGATGTCGTTATCAGCTAGATGGACTGATAATTTGGTTAGTCTATAGCTCATAAATCACCTCCATTCATTTCTTTAGCCCAAATCAAAACGGGCATTATTTCAATCAAATTTTCGCAACTTAAAACAGTATCTGGACTATCACCGTCAAGATCCCGTTTAACCAGATAAAATCTATTTTCTGCTGCATCTTCTCTGTTACATGGTGCTATCGCATCAATAAACAAAACATACTCATGGTCACCGCTGCGATTAATCACATAAGATGGGCATACATCATTTTTACTGGTATGATTTTCAAAACCATCTAATATTTCAGAGTCAATATCAGCAGTGTATACATTGGCGTTGAATAAATCGTTTATCATTTCTTGGTAAGAATATTTCATTATCTGCCACCTTTTAGCTCATCATTTATTTCATCAGCCATAATAAATAGGTAGTTTGAAATTGAGTCAATTGCATAATTCATCAGCACCTTGTTTTCAGCGGATTTTAAGGCGCAGCCCGTCAAACCCCTGCCATATATTTTTGCCCAATTAATGACCTCGCCATAACTATCCTCAATAGTGATAGTTTTTAGTGTGTGCGGTGCTACCGGCCTTGAAATGCTGTACTCGACAAGCATATTTTTGCTATCTGCCGTCACCTCTACCCATCCAGACAGGTATTTAAAAGTGTAATTTAATTTTTCCATTATAACGCCCCTTTAGCCAAAATAATAAAAAGCTAATCGGTCGATAAGCTGACCGATTAGCCATGTTAGTGTTAACAATATAATAATAGTCATTATGCCACCTCAAATATATGGCAGTCCGACAACATCCAGCTTTCTGGATAACGACTTACAAGCTCTGACGGAATGCTCATTTCTGGCATCGTAATATTCAATATCACCGTAAGATTCCATCACGCTAAACATAGCCCGCCAAAAACCCTGCTGTAATGTTCTATGTTTATTGGTGATTTTCTGTAAAAACAAATCGGCTATTTCCTGATCTGAACTTCTGTTCAGGTGATGAAAAATAACGTCCATTGCATTGTCTATTTCTTTTTCCCGTTGGTTATCCTGTTTTATCAGGTTAATCTGGTGCTTGGTTAATGTACTCATAATATAATTTCCTTTTTAAAAAATGTTAACGGGTTGTTTCACAGCAAAAAAGCACTGTTGGATAGACACCTTAATGCCTATCTCAACAATGCTCTCTATGCGGCTTCAGCTTGCGCTATACGCGACCATTGACGGTCAGACATAGTAAGTATCTTGCTACCGATGCTTTCAAGCTCAGTCGCTCTATCGTAGCCTATGGAGTCATCATTTGCCTGTTCTGTAACAGCATTGAGCATACCCCATTTGGAATAATTCTGATCTTTAATTAGGGATTCCAAAACACCATCTGTTTCTGACTGTCTGATGCCCACTTCTTTGGCTAATAACTCAACAGCGGGCACTGGGTTAACAACTTTTTCAGACTCATTGGCGAGGCGCAATTTGTCACCCATCTGTCGGCTGAAATCCTGAGAAGCAATTGCCTTCAGCATATCAGTAGTTTGACCGATTAAAGCCCGATCTTCTAATACTCTGGTTTCATCAGAAATAATTGAGAAGTCTACACCCTCGATTAATTTGCCACCTAAATGAGAACGCTTGAAGTTGAAAGCATCAATGCCACCGAAATGACAACCGTTATCGCAAAAAGAGCGCCAGAAAAATGCCTGTAACGCAAGTGACCCGTGACCAGTCTCACTATTGGATAACATAAATCCTGGACGAATTATATCGGGTGTACCTTTGGCAGTGATTCCAATTTGCTGTGCCAGACTGTCATCTGGGAAAAGTACCTTCAGATACATTTTTGAATCAGTAATATTTGATGACAGCAATTTGGTTTCAATATCACCATTGATGATACTGGGCAGGGTATGCTCCAATACTGGGGCATGATCAAGGCGCTTATAGCTATTAGATAGAAATGCTCTTAATTCGCCATTCAGTGTACGCAGCATACGGGTGTTTGGCTCTTTTTTGAACATGTCGTTGACCAGACCGTATAAATGCTCCGGATAATCAGCCAGTATACGGAAATAGTGCTTGGTTGGAATTTGAAGACGGGCAGCAATTTGTTTATGGGCATTATCAGTGATCCCGAATTGCATAGTTTGATCAGGATTAGCGATTTGGATTTTCAAACCAGATTCAGTTTCAATAAATTCAGCTTTTTGTGTATCGGCTACAAAATCTTGTTTGGTTTTATTTTGGTCAATTACTGTAGTAAGTAGAGACTCTAAGTTCATTGCAGTTTGCATAATAATTTCCTTTCCTTTTTTAGTTTTGGTTTGGGGCATTGCTGCCCCGTTATTAATTTAGTTATTTTACTGAGTAGGCATTTCTGCTTGCATAACTTTTAAGTTATTAATGTTTCAATTTCCTTTATACGCCTATACAAGCAATAAAGCAACACATAAATGTAAATTAATTAAACATAGTTGTTATTACTTAAACAGAATCATTATTTTATCAGGCTTTTTATTTACTAATGATATTATGATTTCTGAGCAGAAAATCTGATTAAATCAATATTTCTGTTTATATAAATAATTCAATTTATTTATATCTTTCGCTTTATTTATTAAATCCAATTAATTCCAGGATTTCATCGAGAAACCACCTTTTTAGCTCATTTTTATAAAAGGGTGTTTTGCCTAGCAAAATTTTTTGAGTCAAAGTCGAGCCGAAAAAAAGCGAGAACTTGTCTCGCTTGGTTTGGTTTGGAAATTAAATATTGATTTAGATCAATGTTTATTATTGCGCTTTTTCCGTTCCTTTTGGTGTTCTGAATCATCAATCAAGGCATTGTCTCTGACGTACTCATCCACTGCCGCAGCAATTTCTTCATCGGTCAATGCGTATCGATTAGCATGGGATTCTGGATAGCAGCTAGGGCAGTCTGGATCGCCACACTTAAGCATTTCCTGAAGTTCGTCAGGTAAGTTAGCCAGAATGCTCTGCCAACTATTGGGATCATCAAAAGCGCTCTCCTCAACCTCTTCCCGAAACATTACTGACAAATCGTTGTAAAGGATCTGCGCCTGTGAGTAGGTTAGCTCGATAAGTTTTGGTTCGGTTTCTCCAACATTTATCACTATGGTTTTTATCATTTTTTGCTCCAGTTAATAAAGGTCGCTCCCGTGCAAGGGGGCAACTCGAAAAAAGAAAACGGGGTATTTGAAATCGAAATTTTGAATTTTGGTTTTGAAAAAAAGCCCCGTAAAGGAAACGGGGCAAATATATATAATGAAAACCAATATTAAAATAAGATACAACAATATGAAAAAGGAATTAAACATATTGTCATACCTTAAGCGCATAGTACCGCACCTCGCCTTTCTTTTCAAGCCCTGTCATATTAACGCCTATCGCGCCTTGGTCTTGCAAGTCGTTTAACACCTCATTACGATTTTTTATCGCCATACCTTTAAACGGAAAAATTTTATTCATATCAGTACGGCTCATACCGTTGTGCAGCGTTTCTCTAATCGCCTCAAGGCAGTCATTGCGTTGCTTGTGTTTCGGGTCTTGCGTTGAATACCTGTCTATCAATGCCGCCAATTTCTTGCCGTGATATTGCACGAACGATATGCACCACTGCGCCAGTTCGGTTGTAATAACTGGCTTATACGGATCTTCAAATGCCGCTAAACCCACGCAAAGTCTTCGGGCGTTTTCCAACCAACGACATGATACGTTCCTCATGAACTCGTTGTGTTGGTATTCGTCATCAAGATAGTCATCGAAATCAAAGAATAGATTACTTACTTCGGTGGAGATGTTAATTATTTTTGGGTCGGCTTTATTGGAATATGACCGACTCATATCCTCAAGATTACCCATGTTCCCGTATTTAAGCTCATCGCCCCTATCAACTACCGCCTCACAGTGCTTGATAATCCAGTCCGGTATTCCCAACTCGATCTTTCTGCGCTTGGTTATTCTGTCGTTTCTGGCATCCATCACGATAAGCCTATTAAGGAAGCCGCCCTCAACATGGCTCGATGTCAATGCATCCACGAACTGTTGTGGCGTGGACATACCAAGCATGGTTAAGCAAGGGTTATGGATAGGCTCAGCCCGTAAATCCTTCTTGGTGTTCTGACCATCAGGCATCGCGTAACTACGCCCTCCCCACACACCCCTGCTATCTGAATACACTTCCTTCATTGCTTCAAACGCCTCAGAGTCCCGACCATTGCCTTTTAAGCCTCTGGCTAATTTATCGCCAAACTCATCGATGACAGAGATCCTAACGGGGCTTTGTATCAGGTGCGCTCGTAGCGCAGCCTCTGATGTAAAGCTGCTGCCCCCAAACACATCTTTCAAGCTTTTCTGATTAGACTCAAGAAGCACTTTATGAATGCATTTTTTAATAAAATCTTTACCAGTACCAGTGCCTGCAATGAGGCAACCCATGATAGGCGAGAAGTTTCCTCGCTCATTCTCCATAAACACTCTTGATGCTGCGCCACAAGCAAGAGTGATTGCCCCTAGTAATGCCACCTGTCTCGATGACTTTGGCGCTGTGCTTTCCATCCACTCAGCCACTGACTGTACGTTCGTGCAAGGTATGGTTTTTAACAACTCAGGCGTGGTGGATAACAAGTCCTTGCCATCCCATATGCGTAACTCGGCACGTTCTGGCACTTGGAAGCCCGCTTTAACGAATCTATCTAGCACTGCTTTTGCTCTCTTACCTTCGCCTTCATCTTCAGCACACCAGATATCATTGAAGTCCATACCAACCAGTTCAGGCATTGCTATAAAGGTATCGGGGAATTTGTCCCTACATTTTTCCGCTGCCTTAACGCCAGTTTCTGATGCGTCATTATCAGCACCAATAAACACGGTCTTGCCATCAACCAATTTTCTGGTGCTGTACATCACTGGCAGCAAGTTGCCTGAGTCAAAACAAACCACTACCGCACAGTTCAGCGCCAGAGATATTGATGCGCCTGTGGCAAATCCCTCGCAGTATACTATCGATGGACTCGACTCGACATCACCGATGATATGGAAGTTACCTTTCTTTACTGCGTGTTTCTTGAATAATTTAGTGCCACTAGAATTAATGCGTTGCCAGTTAACAGTCTCGCCTTTAACATTATAGATAGGCAGAACCATGTCAGCAGCATTCTCATCAAGTACACCTGCCACCCCCATCTTAAATACCTCGACCTGTGCAATAATGGCTGATATCTTTTTATCAGCAAAGTACTTATGCTTGGTTAACCTTGGCAACGCACTGATTTTAGATTGAACATATTTTGTGGCAGCGGCAGCAAGAATCTCTCGCTCTTTCTTCACCGCCTCTGCGTGTTCCTTCATACGAGCATTAATTTCTGCTATCTCGCTTTGTGATGGCTTGCCGCTTAAGAAACCCGCCCAATTAGTGTGACCGCCTAGTCGCCAATCACCATATGAACCGAAGGCAGCATCACCGCTTCTCTTGAAGTAATACCATCCTGGTTTTGTACTAGGTTTGCACCCATCTACATCACAGCGCATAGGCTCGGTGTCTGTTTCGACTAACCCATCGGGCAGTTGAAATCCGGCATCGATTAATATACTGGTAAATTCATTAATTAAATCACCAGTGGTCTTAACATGTGTGCTTGGCTCATCAAACACATGAAAGTATTCGGGTAGTTCTGTTGTTGGTTTTTTTACTTCTTCTTTCTGCTCTGTTATTGGTTTGTCATCATCGAGACTGACTTTTGCTTCTGCAAGCCAATTCATAAGCTACTCCTTATTATTGTTGGTTATAGCTTATGATTATTTACGTTCTTGTCGCTCATTCTCCAGTAATACGTCCCTCGCTTTGATTTTGCCACCAGATACTCGTTCGATCTGCAAGGCGTTGCTTGCGGGGATTGTGCCTTTTTGTGACCAATTATATACGTTTTGTGAGGAGGTGTTCATTGCCTTAGCAAGCTCTGCTTTGCCCCCAAAGTGGGTAATTGCGTTATTAATACAGCCTTGATTATCAGTTTGCGTCATTTTTCTTTCCTTATTAAATAAAAAATGTAGTTCGAGTGATGGATACTAAACGCATTTTGATAAAATTACAATATAAACTAAATATTTTCTTTACAAGACATAAAATTAGGCGTACTATCAAATCTCCCTTCGGGGACTACAATTTAATCAAAAGGAAACGCTATGAATATTGAACTATTACAGCGTATCTCAGAACTTGAAGCAATCAAGTTAGAGATATCAGCGCTAAACTCACAAAAACTCGAAACAGAAAACCTCATCCTCGCCCTTGTTGATAACGACAAGCTAGAAGGCGGCAAAACCCTTAAAGATGAAAACGTCAGCGTCACTGTAACCAATGCGGTTACTCGTACCTGTGACTTTGAGAAACTTCATATGCTTGGTAAAGAATTGCCGCCAGACCTTCAACTTATCTGCATGAAGCAATCGCTTGACCTAAAGAATCTGCGAGTAGTTGAAAAGACTGCCGGAGAACGATTCAAGGCAGCATTGGGCGAAGCAATCACTGTTAAGCCTCGTAAGTCATCTGTTACTTTCAAGCGATTGCAGTCGTGATGGACTACGACAATCTGATACTTAGAAGCATAAAAGTATCAGAAGTTGATGAATGGTGCGACTTGAATCCGTCAAGAAATTATGACGAAAGCAATCGTGATGAAGGTGAACGTGAGTTATTTTATAAAATGATAAGTGATGCTCTCGTTCGCAAAACAGAGACAGTAGACAATCTAACGGAAGTTGTACTGCATCTATCACATCGCATCAAATATCTTGAAGCACACGTTGAACAAATAACTGGACAAGCATAGGAGAAAACCAATGGCATTTGATTTAAAGTCCATCCAAAGGACTAAACACAAAACACCGCCAAGAATATTAATTCATGGTGGCGAAGGTGCAGGTAAAAGCACTTTCCTCTCAGAGTGTCCTGACTCGATATTTATCCAGACTGAAGATGGTTTGAATGGTATTGACTCTCAGGCATTTCCACTCGCTAACGTATTCACTGATGTAATTGAGCAGCTTAACGTACTGGTTACTCAGAAGCATGAGTTTAAAGCAGTGTGGATAGACTCAGCCGATTGGTTGGAACGTCTTATCCATGCAAAGATATGCTCCGACCAAAATGTAACCATCATCGACAAAGCCTCTGGCGGATTCGGTAAAGGCTACACTGAAGCGCTGGGGCTATGGCGGCAGATCCTTTCGGGGCTTGATATACTGAATAAAGAGAAAGGTATGTACGTTGGATTAACGTGCCACTCTCGCATACAGCATATTAATGATCCGGAATTTGAAGAAGGGTTTGACTGCTATCGGCTCAAACTGCATTCACCCAAATCAGGCAATGGTTCTCTTGAGCTACTGTCGGAATGGGCAGATATAATCGGGTTCTGCAAAATCGCTTACCGCATTGGTGAGTCTGAAGTTGCAAAAGCTGACGTAAAGAAGTTAAAGAATGTTGCACAGGATAGATTTTTATGTCTGAATCCAACAGCAGCGTACTTGGCTAAAAATAGATATTCTCTTAAAGAGGATGTCAAATTAGAACAGGGTAAAGGATGGAAATCTTTTATCTCACATTTAACAAAAAACCAATAGGAAATTATAATTATGGGTAACTTAGATTATCAAGCCACTGATGATGTGGTCAGCGACTTCTCCCCGCTGCCAACAGGGAAATATCTTGCTTCGATTGTTGAGGCTGAATTAAAGCAAACTAAAGCGGGAACTGGTTCTTATGTCCAGTTGAAGTTTGAAGTCATGGATGGGGCTTATAAAGGTCGTTGGGTATCTTTCATCAACATCACTTTTACCAATCCAAACTCAACTGCTCAAGAGATTGGTCGTAAGCAACTCAATACGTTGCTCAAGGCAATTAACTTACAGGGCATTCAGGATACTTCTGAGCTTACTGGTCACGCTGTAGTGATTGATGTGAACATTAAGCAGCAAGAAGGTTACTCGCCTCAGAACGAAGTGAAGAACTACTTCCCTGTCGATGGTACACCAGCAGCACCCACAGTACCCTCTCAAGCAGCACCAGAACCTACTGCTCAACCTACACCTACCAGTGATGCACAGCCATCATGGGCACAGTAAGGAAAATCATAAGGCACGAACAAGTGCCGCCAAATAAAGGGGGCAGACCTAAAAAATCTGCCCCACCCCAACGTTACTACGGTAACAACCCAATCAGCGAAGAGCAGTACCAAATCAATAAAAAATATATCGCTGAATTAAAAAGGAGCTTTTTATGAAAGCAGCAATATTTATCATGGCATTCGCCACGTTCCTAATGACGATAACCATATACATTGAATTAAAAACCATCAACGACACCAAGCCAACCTGTGAGAACTCAGGATTGGGCGTACAAAAAGCCATTATCGTTGATCACGCAACAGCAAATATCACTATCGTTTGTGAAAAGGACGGTGAGTGATGGGCAACTTGGAAACCGAAAACCTAACAAGAAAACTTATCTTCAAAGCATGGGAAGATAATGCTGATAACGAATTTAGACCGCACTTAGGCGCATCAATCATTGGGCGTAAATGTGAGCGGCAACTGTATTATTCATTCAGATGGGCTAAGACACCATCCTTTCCAGGAAGGGTGTTGAAGCTATTCAACAGGGGGCATACTGAAGAGGAGCGCTTTGTAGCCGATTTAAACTCCATTGGGTGTAACGTCATGGAATTTGATGCCGATGGCAACCAGTGGCGTTTTGAGGACTGTAAAGGGCATTTCGGTGGTTCTGCCGATGGTATAATAGCATCGGGTGTTCCCGAAGCACCGAAATCGCCCCATATCGTTGAAATGAAAACCCATAGCGAGAAGTCGTTTAATGACTTGGTGTCAAAGGGTGTTAAAGAGTCAAAGCATGAGCATTTCATCCAGATGAATACCTATATGGGGTTGTCTGGGCGTAAATGGGGTGCTAAGTTCCATATCAAACGCGCTTTATATATGGCAGTCAACAAAAACAATGATGACTTGTATTGTGAGCGCATTCGTTTTGATCCTGATATATTTGAAGAAACAATGGAAAAAGCAGAGCATATTATCTTCTCTGATATATGCCCTCCACCAATGCCACAGGCATCAGCCCAATGGTACGAATGCAAATTCTGCGATTATTATGGCGTGTGCCATCAGAAGAAATTCCCTGAAGCAAATTGCCGTACCTGTGTATTCAGTACGCCAGTTAAAGATGGTAAGTGGGAATGCTCATGTAAGTGGCACGATGAGGACAACAAGACTATAGCTTTATCAGACACTGACCAAAAAAGTGGATGTGGTAACCACCTATATTTGCCAAGTCTTATCGACACATGGGCAACCCCAATCGATGGTACAAATGAGTCGATAGTTTTTGAGGTGAAAGGCACTGACGAGCAGTTCGTTAATGGCTTTGGTGACGGTTATATTTGCAGCAAGAGATTGCATAGGGATGGTTATGAAACTCCGTAACTACCAACGCAGAGCCATCGACTCGCTCGATGGTTACTGGCGTGAAAAAAAAGGCAGTCACCCTATTATAGTTGCCGGAACTGGCTCTGGTAAGTCAGTTATTCAAGCATTTTTTATCAAGGAAACCATCAAAGCATATCCCACTGCAAGAATACTCTGTGTCACCCATGTAAAGGAGTTGATAGAGCAGAACCATGAGCGGTTTCATGGCATTTGGCATGACGCCCCTTCTGGTGTGTACAGTGCCGGATTAAAGAGGCGTGACGATGCTCAGATAATGTTTGCGGGCATTCAATCTATCTACAAGAAAGCATTCGACTTTGATAAGTTTGATTTGCTGATGGTGGATGAGGCACATCTGATCCCGAAGAAGGGAACGGGTATGTACAAGACGTTTATTGATAATCTACTGATGGTTAATCCAAAGATGAAAATCATTGGGCTTACTGCATCACCATTCAGGTTGGATGGCGGTTCGTTAATAGCAGGTGACGGTGCGTTGTTCGATGGGTTATCATGTCACATCACTATCAAAGAATTGATAGAGCAGCACTTCCTTACTCCACTCACTGCTAAAGAAGGAATCGCACACATTGAAACCAGTAAACTCACCACACAGAACGGGGAATATCGGACGGCAGATGTTGAAAAGGCGTTTGCGGAAAACTCGACCACCGATTTGGCGCTCTCGGAAGTCATCGAACTTGGAAAAGAACGTAAGTCATGGATGGTGTTCTGCGCCTCAGTAAAGCATTGCAATGAGGTTGCTGAGAAGTTAAACGAACGAGGTATACCAACCATAGCAGTGCATGGTGAGCTACCCCCGAACGAAAGAGAAAAAGCAATCGGGGGTTTCAAAAACTATGAATACCGATGCATTGTATCAGTGAATATCCTAACCACTGGATTTGATGTTGAGCAGGTAGATATGATTGCCTTGATGCGCTCTACTCAATCGGCATCCCTGTACCTACAGATTTGTGGTAGAGGTATGCGTTTATGCGAAGGTAAGAGCGATTGCTTGGTACTTGATTTCGGTGAGAACATTTTAAATCACGGAGCAGTGGACGAGATAGTTGAGAGACAGTTGGAGATGGGTGGTAGGCGCAAAGGAAAGAAGGGTGAGCCAGTGTTAAAGCGATGCCCCTCCTGTGAGTTCATGTGTTTTGCTGCGACTCGTATATGCCCCAATTGTGGTGACAAGTTTGATATCAGCACGTTACCTAAAATCCAACAGGAGGCAGCACGACTTGCTATCCTGTCAAGCGAACGTGAGAAGCGCGAAGAGTGGTTTGATGTCACTGGCGTTACTTATGACATACATAACAAACCAGGAAAGCCATCGAGTATGAAGGTGAGTTACTTCTCAGGTAATTTGCAGTCGTTCTCTGAGTGGATCTGCTTAGACCATCAGGGCTTTGCCAGAAAGAAAGCAGTTCAGTGGATAAAGGAAAGAGCAGACGTTAACGACTCATTGTTATCGACTGAAGAAATGGTGCGCTTTGGCAAGAAAGGAAAAATAAGAGAACCCGACCAGATTAAGGTGCTAACGGGGAGAAAATACCCTGAAATAGTCGGATTCTCTTTTGTTTAGTGGTTATCAGGTATTGCCATCACTCAAGTGAATTGTCATGCAATTCAGCCATTGCTTTATTGTAGGCGTTACCCCATATTTCTTTTTTGCAACCATACCATTTTTTATAACTCCGCCTGTCAACATGAACGAATGACGCATACATTCCATAGGTTGTCCACCCAGAACTAGCGAGGATGATTAGGAAATCTGCTCTATCCATGCCGCTTGGTATCGGCAGATCAAATGCTATTTTTAAATGCTGACTTTTTAATTTGCCGCCTACTGACGAATTGTGAGATCTACACCTGTGCGCTGATGTCGGTGACAGTGGTCTGCCCAATAAGTTTCTGGTTTTCTGTAACAGATCTAATGAGTAGGGGTCGTGCCAATATTCACCGCAGCATTTACAGGATAATTCCTTTGGAGTAAAATTCTCCCAATGCCATTCGCTTTTATAATCACTGTAATGCTTAAACATCATTTGTGCAGTTCGTTGTGTGATTCGACAAGATCGCGATTTGATTTGTGCCTGATAAAGCAGCCTTTATAATTTCTCCCCAGTTTGCGTTTAGTGCTTTCCGACATCAAACTTTTTTCATCTTCAGTCAATTTCTCGAATATGCACTGGTCACCTAATTCTAGAGGCTCGTGTATAACGCGATACCTGTCAACGCACCCGTTAGATGTAATTGTCGTAATCAGAGCCGTCATTATCGCTAATACCCTCATCTCGCGCCTCCTCTATCTTTTTTTTATCAGCAGAAATGTCTTCCCTTATTTCCTCGCGCTTTTCATGTCCCTTGTTTTCCTCCCTTAACTTCTTGTTTTGAAAAGTCAGAATTTTCAGCATTATTAATGCGCCAGAAATTAACACGCCAATAGCAGCGTATATATACATTTTAATAGTATTAAACATTGGCTTTTGTATGTGACCTGCCATAATATGTGGCAGCGGTTGCGCCCAATATTAACGACATACCAGAAAAGTCAGCAACACCAAAAACAATCCCACCGTAAATAATTCCACTTGTTGCCATCTTAAAAAGAACCACCGCAAGCGTTGCCATGTACGCTGTTTTTGCGCCACAAACCTTTCCGTCAGCATCTTTTATCATCATCACCAGTTACCTCGTTGAATTAATTTATCCCAGAGCCTTTTTCTACTGCGAGCCTCTGATACATAACCTCCTTTATCTACCCATTCCGCTAACACCCTATCACTGGATTGAATTGAAATTGATCCATTTATCGTGGTTCGACTAGCCTCACCCATAAATCGAGCAATGTAATTATTCCATGATGAGTAGTTTGCAAAGTGTTGTATTCTTTCCATTAGCTGTCCTTTCTCGGCATATTTCGGATTATTTCCAAAAGCAACTCCGCGTTTTTATCAATTTTCTCGTCTATTTTATTAGTCTGTTCCTGAAGTTGCTCAACGTCAGCTTTAACCGCCTGTATCTGAATGTCTTTATTTTCAAACATTTGCTCTACAGTTGTTTTGTGGATTCTGTCTCGCGTTGAATCGGCTACCTCCCCCTGCAATTTCTCAACATCTGCTCGAAGATTTGTGTAACCAGTAACGCCTGATATGAACGCCAATGTTAATGCAATGAGAGTGCTGACCGTAACCTCCTTTGACAAATGCCAATGTCGCTCCCTTCGATCGCTTCCACTGTAATTAGTCATTATTTTTTATCCTTATTTCTGCCACAATGGCTGCAATCATGAGGCTCTATAAAGATTTCACAAATTTTATCCGCTATCTTATAGCGCAACATGTCTGGCGTTATTTTTGTATCGCACCTGATTATCTGTCTCAACCTGTGAGAAAGCGTCACATCGTGCAGCCTCATACCCCGTTTTATGTCAGGCAACTGCCAAAAAATTAGCGTTGCCCAAAAAACATTCCATATCACATCGAGCAGCCAACCAATTATGCCGATGGGTAAAAATAAATAAACAAAAGGTTTGGGATAACCTTTTACTCTCATAATTATAATAAATAGTACCCACGTTAGCAAAAATATACACACACCCGATGTTATGTATAGCATTATATAATTATCTATCATGCAATCTCGTCCCCACGCACATCGCCCAATGATGTTGTTGCTACCCAACTATGCCCGTCCCTGTCAATTGCGTCACCACCATTACCGCCTGATGTTGATAGACTAAATTCAGAAAAACCATCGTTTCCATCATTACCCAATCCACCGCCTGCTCCGCCTCTTGCAATATCATCCCACCAAGATGTTGTTCGCACTCCACCGCCACCACCTCCCGATGTTTTTGTGCCGTCCTCAGAATCTGAAAGCAACGTTCCGCTTATAGCCGCCCAAGTGATGTTTTTTAATCCTGCTGAATTTCCTGCTCCACCGCCACCGCCTGCCCATCCACTCAATGACGTAGTTATGCCACCACCACCGCCACCGCCACCACCACCGATAACACCGCTATTGGTTAATAAAACGTCATGCGCCAATTTTAACGCAAGACCGCCATCACCACCTGCCACAGCGCTAGATCCACCATCACCACCCTTGCCGACAATGAAAGCGCCCGATTGAATGATGATAGTCACTGTTACGCCCGTTTTATCTGTCCATGTGCCTGTATCACAAGCCGCTGATAATGAGGTTGAGCCTATTACAACATTTGGTTCGACAATAAATTTTGCCTTATCGTTATCAGCTAATGTATATGTTTCATCCCAAAGTGTCCGTAGGTTTAAATTTTGGCAACTAACGGATATGCGTTTAGGCTTGTATCCCTCTGCCTCACTTGCCTCGTCATCTGTTAATTCTCCTCCGTAGGTGTACTCCAGCGCAGTATATTTATAGGTATCCCTATGCTCCTTGGCGCTGATGATTTGATACACTACATCCAATGGCATACCGGAGAAATCAACTACATCGCGATGGTTTATGGACTTGCTTTGACCAACCCACACGCCCTCGCTACCCCCGTCCTTTGCGTCAAGTGAAAAGTCGATGACACGGGGTTGGTTAGAGAATCGTCTTCCCAATGTTGTGGCGATCTGGAGAGCGCCAACTTTTGACGTATTAGACAACCAACGAGAATTGATGACTCTGATTTGATTTGATCCATATTTGGCAATTGAATCCGCATCAACACGCGCAACTGACTGACGGTAGTTGCCCACATCGTCCAATTTTAACGTGGGATTATACTGCCCAAAATTAACAAAAACTGTGGATACTCTCATTTGTGGGTTGTCTTTAATTGAAACCGAACCCTTGATTAAATGCTCGTCCATGTTTAGCGTATTTGCTGAGTCAGGCGGTGGTCGTAATGCTGTCAATTGTATTTTTGCAGTTACCTCGTCCCACCAAAGGTAATGTGCCTTATTTTCGGATAATTCAATTAGCAGTTTTTTTACATCGTAGGGTTTTACAATTATCCCAGATAAGTTTCCTGTTAAGAAATTTTCGATCTCAGATGCCCACGAAGCAACAGAAATAAATGTTGGATCTATATTTGTATAATTTACCAATAAATCATAAACGATCTTATCAACTGTTTCCCGTTCATAAACAAGACACTCGTGTACCGTCACACCTGATGAATGAGCCGCCTGCGTAGTGTTGTATGCTCCTCGTTCTATTATGTCGAATGTATCATTGGTTCTCTCATATTTTATGACCTCAGAATCAAGCAAAACCCATCCATCTGCTCCGTATTCTGCGCCCTCGCCACTACCAACATCAAAGCTGCTGTTAGCGCCTGATGTGATTGAGCCGTCGGTCAATCCCTTGCGAACAGATGGCGCTTGCGCTTTTTTGCTACCCACCAATTTCAACGGATCTTTACCGACAACAGACGCGCTGCCTTTTGACACATCTATTCTATCAATTACATAATGCCGCGCTTCAAAATTGAGATCATTATATTCACCACCATTGTCAATGTAACCGGATTTTACACGCAACGCCCTGTGTTCATAATTCGCGTAACGCGCTTTAAATTTAGTCCAAAAAGTCCCTGTGGAATATGCGTCCTGCAACCTAGTCGACAGGTGATCGTCCATATTAATGTCTGATGACGGATGATCTTTAAATGTCAGACCTACATTTGAGCGAACACCAAGACCGCCCTTAATATCTATTTTTGCGGCAGAAATGTTGACGGATTTGAGTGAAGGGATCACATCTGGATCACCTGCTGCAACCGTCATTCCAGTTGGATAGGGTGAACGGGATTCGCAAAATGAGAATGTTTTAATAACCTTTTTTGACACAACCTCATAGCCTATCCCAGACTCAGTGACCATGTTCTGAGGATCAACTACAGTGATAACTGTCGCTGTCAGCGCATCTATAATAAATGTTGAGTTGTTTTCATCATTTGTGCCAAAGCCAGACGTTGTGATTTTATCGCCTACAACAAAGCCATCGCTCAAAAAAGAGCCAGACGTTCGTGTAAAAGTTCCTACAACGGGAGTGCCTGTTGCTGATGCGTTTATTGTTGCCGCTGATGATTCAGTAGTGTTGTTGTAATTTGCCGCTGACTGGCATGATGTCAACGTATTATAGCATTGCGACCCAACAACAACGTCTATAACAGGTGAACTCGTGTTTTTAGAACATACGCCTGTTTTATCGGTTGATATATTTCTGATAGTCTCATAGCCGCCACTTTTAAAATCAATTCCATTTGTAATGGTGTAGGTAAATGTATATACGGGACTCGTCCCCTCTATCAATGTTATTATAGCCTCAGCCTCAGTGTCATCACCCCGTATTTTATCGCCCTCAGCAAAATCATCAACGGCAACAATTGTCGTTACCAGTGACCGCCTGCCTGCCATACATGGCGAAGCCGCGTGAGTGTTGGCACAGTGATCCATATCCATTTCAACAATGTAAATATGCTCCCTGCCGTACTGGTTTTTTTTAGTATTAAAGCTCATGCGTCAGAGTGACCTCGCATCGACATTGACACAGACATAAGCCTGTGACCGCCACCCATATTTGTAGGTTTAAAATCCTTTGTTGAATAACCAAAAGCAATTTCATCTTCGTAATAATCTGGTCGCCATTTAATGAAAAAAGGTGATGTTCTCGCTGCAATAACAAAAGGCTGAAAAGTATCTCTGTACCAATCTGGCTCAATGTATTGCCATGAAAAATTACCATTCAACCCCTGCCTTACAATCGACCTACCTAAAAATTGCCCAGTGTCGCTTTGAATATCCCTGTAGTCAGTATCCTGGCTTAATGTCATTGGTGTATGACCACCGTAAACGGCTACAGGCATTTGCATATAGATCCCTGCGTAAATGACCCCTATTTCCGTTTGCGAGGAAAAGGTTGCCGTTATAGCAACCTCTCGTATTGTTCTTGTACTAAATGTTAGAAAAATAGGCTGATTGCTCGTTGGCGTAATAGTTTCAACCAAATCCATTGAGCCGATAGCAGTACCCTCAACAGTGTCCGTTTTAACGGTGATTGTTTCGCCAATAAGGTTGTGTGCAGCAATAGCTATATAATTGATGTCTGTATCAACGTTACCCACCCTGAAACGCGCTGTAACAGTCGTTGCTGTGGGTCGCCACCTTTCCCAAGTGTTTTTTGTTAAAGCGCTCTCAGGCGTTGTTGTATCTCCTGTAATTGTCGCTGAGAGCAACACGTTGTTGTAGCCAATAATTGCGCCACTCGGATTTGTCGTTGGTATAGATTCAGGCGTAATCGTGCTTGGTATCGCAACACTACCAGTGGCCTGTTCCGTTAGATTGACGGGTGTCGATGTCGCGACCTCAGTTGCCTCAGTTAAATCTGTCGGTGCTGATACCTCTCCAATCGGTTGCTCTGTAATCGACATTGCTTATCCTCAATAAATCCACGAATGACCGCTGACGACCTGCAATCTGCCAGTCACATCAGAAACAGGTGTTGATGTATCGGTGATCAACTCACTGCCGTTTTTATCAGTTGAAATCTTCTGAACAACATCAGCAGCCATAAATTTCAAAATCTGAGTCTGACTAACTTTTTTGCCCTCTGTCGCTAGAACAGTCCATTTTAAACCATGCTCAGAGAACAGCGCTGTGATCTCTTTTTTTGATAGTTTTGTTAAAATGAGAACAAGCACTTTGCCTGAATATACAGTAGTGCCACCTAGCAAACCAATAAGTTTAATATCTGCGCTCATGAGGCTTTTTTGAGTATCGTCCGGCAGAGCATCAAAATCAGCCGTCAACGGTACACGAATAATCATCATTTTAAGCATCTGCCGCACGTTACTCTTTTTTGTGTCTGGTCGTTTCATAATTACATCCCTAATGGTTATGCCTCAAGCGAAGCAATGCGATCCTCAAGTTCTTGTATAGTAATCATTACCAAGGCACTCCCACTATTAGTATTGGAGCTTTAGACTCTGCAATCTGACTAGCAATACTGGCCTCAATAGCGTCAGCATCTACGTCTTCTTTCACCCAACCTATTACAACTTCTTCAGTAAGGTCTGCATAGGGTATATAGTCTTTAGCATCTACGTCAACAGTGAAGCTAGAGGTGCCGCAAGAGTTACCTGAGTGTGTTACAGCGTCATCGTCAGAGCCTATTACTTCACTGTCTGATGCTCGCCAATGTACTATTACAACACCACCATCAACGCTGCGTTCTAGTGTTGAGATTGTCCAAGTTACTGCCATGATTTATTCCTCTAATTGTTTTCAAGTTGTGCTATTCGAGCCTCAAGTTCTTGTATAGTAGCAACCAATAATGGTACTAGCTTGCTTTGGTCAATACCTTGGTAGTCTTCCACATCACGTTCACCCGTAACAGCAGCCGTAGTTTCTCTCCAGAGTTGCC
>Ga0208013_1000621_pt1 | contig 18894 bp, 13 predicted proteins | sample 16_taG_FD_184091 | JGI IMG/M metagenome (GOLD analysis project Ga0208013, IMG submission 184091) | Marine viral communities from the Subarctic Pacific Ocean - 16_ETSP_OMZ_AT15313 metaG (SPAdes) (version 2) | ecosystem: Environmental > Aquatic > Marine > Oceanic | place: Pacific Ocean | collected...
TGACATTAAGTATAAACCCGAAGAAATTATTCATATCCAAGACAATTCATCAAAATCTATCTATCGAGGAACATCTAGAATGATAGCAGCAAGAGATTCAATTAATTTGCTGAACAACATGAGAGACTTTCAGGCAACCTTCTTTGAAAATGGAGCAGTACCTGGATTAGTACTAAAGAGTCCGAATACTCTAAGTACTAAAGTTAAAGAAAGACTTATCAATTCTTGGTCAGCAAGATACAGTCCTAAGAGTGGAGGTCGTAGACCTTTAGTTTTAGACGGGGGACTAGAGATTGATAAAATGTCTGATGTTGACTTTAAAAAGTTAGATTTTGAAGAATCTGTGAATAACTTAGAGGATACTATCCTCAAATGTTTAGGTATTCCAACCTTATTATTAAAGGGCGGAAATAATGCAAATATTAGACCTAATCACAGACTAATGTATCAAGAAACCGTTCTACCTCTAGTAAGAAAAGTAATTAGTGGATTAGAACGATATTTTGGTTATGACCTTGCAGCAGTACTAGAAGACCTCTCGCCTTTACAGCCAGAGTTAGATGAAAAAGCAAAATATTACAGCACTTTAGTAAATAGTGGAGTTATTACTCCTAACGAAGCTAGAGAGGCATTAAGATTACAGAAGATAGACGGTCATGACGACATACGCATTCCAGCTAATATAGCCGGGAGTGCAAGCAACCCTTCTGAGGGTGGGAGACCTCCTCAGGACGACGAAGAAAAAGAAGGAAATAATGAAGAATAAAAACTTTCAACTAAACTCATTATTTGATGTTGTTGAGAAACAATCGAAAGACGAAGTCTTAACAATAAGAGGTTACGCCAATACTGTTCACAAAGACCGAAGTGGCGATGTAATCGTTAAGGAAGCTTGGGAAAAGGGAGGATTAGATGATTATATGAAAAATCCTATCGTCCTAGCTTTCCATGACTACTCACGTCCTGTTGGGACCACTGTTAGTCATAGCGTGACTGACAAGGGCTTAGAAATCGTTGCGGAAATCAGCAAAGCTGCAGGCGAGGTATACACCTTAATAAAAGATAATGTTTTAAAAACATTCAGCGTAGGCTTTAGTGTTAAAGATGCTGACTACGATAGGGACTCTGATACTTTTTTCATTAAAGATTTATCTTTATATGAGATTAGTGTTGTTTCAGTTCCTGCAAACCAAGACTCTACATTTTCATTAGCTAAATCATTTGATTCAGAAGAAGCCTATAAAGCTTACAAAGAATCATTTGAAAGAAAGGAAGTTGATACAAGTGTTACACCTGTTTCAGCAGAAGTAGTTGAAGAAAAAGTGGAGGTTACTAAAATTGAGAAGGAATCTTCTCAGGATAATATTCTTAAGGACATAGACATGACACAAGAAGAAATGATAAAGGCTATGGAGCAGACAGCTCAAAAAGCTGTGGAAGCGTATAAAGAGGAAGTTTCTGAGAAGGAAGCAACTTTTAAAGCGGAAGCTGAATTAGATAGTCTAAGAATGGGTAAAACCAAAGCTGATAAAGTTGCAGAAGCTTTAGAAGCAAAAATAAAAGCAAATGACGACCAATATGCGGAAGTTATTGCAGAAATGAAAGGCGAGCTAGAATCTACGAAAGAAGAACTAGCTGCGAGAGCTAAGTCTAAGATGAGTTTTTCAGAAGCAGGTTCTAACGGACCAACTGCTGATGAGCTTAACGCGGCTTACATCACGTCTAAAATTACTGGTAAATCAGTAGAAAAATTAGACTTCGGTAAGAAGCTAATTGAAAAAGCTACACGTTGGGCAGACACAGACTGGGAAACTACTTGGAATGGAAACATCTTCAATGCAATCCAGAACCGTGTTGTTGTTGAGCCACAGTTCCAATCTATTGCTATGAATGCAAGAGTGATGAACTTCCCGTTCAACCCTGATAGTGGTGTGGATGCTACTTGGGTAGCAACTGGCTCACTAAATGATGGTGATAACGTTGGTACAGCATTTAACGATGCTTCATCAGGTACTACTAAAGCGCACGGCTTAACAGAGGTCACACTGACGGCTTCTAAGCTAGCGACTCGTGAGTACATCGGTTACGAAGAAGACGAAGACTCAATTATTCCAATTGCAGGAATCGTTCGTGACGCAATCGTTCGTAGAATGGCACGCACATCTGATGCTTCAATTCTAGGTACTGGTCAAACAGCACCATTTACTGAATTGGAAGAGCTAGCTGGTGGTCATACTGGTAACACAGTAACTACTGGTGGTACAACTGATATGTTTGTAAAAGCAGAGCTACACACAGCTCGTTCAAACATGGGAATCTGGGGCATGAACCCGGCTGACCTAGTTTGTTTCTTAAGTCAAGCAGCTTACTACAGCTTATTGACTGATTCAGACGTTACTACTGTAGACAAGTACGGTGACAACGCGGTAATCAAATCTGGTGAGTTAGGTAAACTTTACGGTATCTCTCTAGTTGTATCTGACGCTTTTGAAGCGGCAGCAGCATCTAAAGCAGTTGGTATCTTAGTTAACCCATCAAACTACCTGATTGGTAACCACAGAGGTTTAACTCTGGAAATGGCTACTGACGTAGTTGCACAACAACGTGCAATGGTTGCGACTCGTCGCTTTGGCTTCATCGCTAAAGAGGCTGGAGCAGCTGGTAAAGCTTCAATGGCTTTAATCAAGACAGCAGCAAGCTAATATATAAGTTAGTAATAAACTGGCGGGGCAACCCGCCAGCTTTACAAGAATTCGGGAATAGAAATGGCAGATTTAGTTGACGTTAGTGATTACAAAACCTATGCAGGAATAAACAGCAGTACTCGTGACGCAGCAATAAACAATTTGAAAACCCAAGTAAGTACTCTAATAAAGACCTACTGCGGTAGAACTTTTATAGATTACTATAACACGGAAAAGACAGAGTACTTTGATATTGTCGAAGGCGAAAGCTCTATTTTCCCAACTGAACTTCCTATCAAGGAAGTTATTCAGTTATATGAGCGCGATAGCTCACAAACGGATAAACAAACCGTAGAATTAAACCACGCAGATAGTAGCAACTACTATCTCTTGAGTTCTGGTACTGCACAATGTACCCTCTCAGGCAAAACTACCGAAGCAGCGTGTATTAATAATGATACTTTTTCGGGCTCAGGCTCTAACGACTTAACAATCACTGGTTACAACGCAATGACGACGTCAGGTGAAGTAGGAAGAAGTTATAAAGTACAGATTGATAGCGCAGGCACTCCAGACACGTTTAAGTGGTCTAGGGACGGCGGTTCTAATTGGAAGGAAACTAGCGTAGCAATAACAGGCTCTAGTCAAATTTTAGAAGGAGACGTAGCAATAACTTTTGCTGGAACCAATACACATACAGCAGGTGATAGTTGGACTTTCACTGCAGAGAGATGGACTGGGACATGCAGCAACACAGGGTACACAACCCAAGCAACTTGTGAGGCAGCTGGTGAATTCTGGACTGTAGACAGGGAGTATGAGGTTGATTCAGAAGGACAGGAAATTATTAGAGCTCAGAACGTAACTAATTTTAGAAGGCGTTTAAAGGACTCTTTCCCTTCTGGGGCTAGATCAGTAAAACTAGTCTATAAAGGCGGATACGCTGATGTACCAGGTGATTTAAAGTTAGCAGTATATGATTTAATCACATACTATTTAAAGAAAGAAGCGACTCCAGCTAAATCAATGCCTGGCTCTGAGATTAAAAATGTCACAAAGAGTCAGACCCTCCACTCGGAATTCCCTCCACACATAAAACGTATCCTGGAGCATTATAGGCATATAAGCTAATGAGTAAAATACATATTGAGGAACATTTTGGACCTTTATTTCAATTTATTCATTTAAAAACCGGAAAGTTTCGTAAAGCCACCGCAAACCCTAAAGCGCAAGTAGTTATACTAACTGACGAAGTTTTAAAAGAAGCTAAAGTACCTGAAAAGGACTTCGCAAATTTTAGGAAGATGGCGTTTGCTTGGGCAAAGAAATGGAATTCAGAAAGTTCCCTGAATGACCATATGGCTCAAATCCCGGGAAAAGAGTATATAGTACTAAAAGACTTTGGTCAAGTAGGCTCATTTTTTAGAGCTGCTAGAAGATATAAATTCCTGAAATCTGGTAGTGTACTCCATAGAGGACATGTAACCGCAGTAGTGAGAGAAGCAGCAGAATCGGCTGCTAGAGACTCTTTACAGAATTTAGAGAACGCAGGAACTGACCCTCGCATTTTAAAAATAATAGAGGATAGGATGTATGCAAAGTTAGAGGCAGTACAACCAGCGTTAAACTACAAACTTACTCGACATATAGATAATAGAATGTTCAACAATAAGTTAGAGTATACTATTATTTTTCCAGAACTTAAAAAGGCTAACTTAGGAAAAAAGGAGGAGGCTGCATTATATTTCGCAGTAGAAGAAGCTACAAACCAATTTGTAGAATTATATAAAGATAAGCTAGTTGACCTAAAGGGCTCAAAATCTATTATAAAAGCTACTAGTGAGACTGTAACTGAAATGCTTATTGGTAAAGGAGTAAAAGGGTACAAAAAGACAGACAAAGGCAGACTAAAAGGTAAACGAACAGCAAAAAGAGTAAAAACTAAAGCAGCTGTTATACCTAGACTACGAGATGAAAAAGGTCAATTCACTTCTGCAATGAACATACAAGCTATATTAGACCAACGTATCAAACAGCAGGTACAGGATAACATGGGGCAAGGTGGAGCATTAGTAAATAGAACAGGAAGATTTGCACAATCTGTTTCAGTAGAAAAAGTTATGCAGTCTAGACAAGGTGTACTGACTGCGTTTTATACTTATATGAAATCTCCTTATCAAACTTTTGAAAGAGGGTATGCCCAGGGGTCACTAAGAAGAGACCCTAGAAAAATTATTAGTAGGTCTATAAGAGAAATAGCAATGGAAACTTTAAATCATAAATTACCAATTAGGACTAGGAGAGTATAATGTCAGCAAAATCACGTTCAGGAATTACTAATGCGATTATAACCGAATTAAAAAAGATTAACGGGGGTAATATAGCAGGTAGTTCAGATACATACTCTGTAGATTTAGCTGATAATGTTACTAACAAACTTATATTTTGGGACGAAGTAAACGACTTTCCTTTTGTTAGTGTAGTTCCTGGAAATGAAACAAGAGAATATCACCCTGGAGGATTTAAGTGGGGTCACTTAGGTATCAATATTAGAGCCTATGTATATGGGGAAGAGCCCCTCGACGAATTAGAAAACGTTTTATATGAAATTGAAACTCAGTTAGAGAGAGACCATACATTAACTTATGATACTGGTAAATCTACTGAGCAAATAACCATTTTATCAATCGCTACGGATGAAGGCTTATTGGCACCGTACGGGGTTGGTGAAATAACCTGTGAAATCAGGTATCAAGTAGTCTAATGTAATGACAGACAATAGTCAAGTTTATTACTAAAGGCAAGAGAAAAAGAAGGAGACCTTTATGGCACTTTCATTAAGCAGAAATGCAACGCTTATTCTGTCTTACCAAGCTTCTACAGCCACCGCATGGGACGGAGCTGGCAGAGAGCCTAGTGAGGCGAATACATTTGAGATTCCTATTTTAGATGGATTCTCATTTTCACAATCAACGGGTACGCAAAACGTAACGTTGAATGAAGCAGGTGCATCTCCAAAACGTGGTCAAGCAATGTTTAACACATCGATTGAACCCGTAGATTGGAGTTTTACTACTTACATGCGTCCTAGAATTGACGATTTAACTACTGACCTTCATGGTATGACTGAAAAAATACTATGGAATGCACTAGTTTCAGGAGTCAAGACGGACAACGTAGGTACTGGTGGTATTACATCCACTGCTTCAACATGTACTGTCGATTTAGAAGAATCAAACAAAAACCAGTTATTAAAACTAACAGGTTGGTTTGTATTCTCTGATTCAAGTACAAACTACAGACTTAAAAATATGTGTGTAAACTCAGCATCAATGGATTTTGATGTTGATGGTATCGCACAAATTACATGGTCGGGATATGCAGAAGCAATTGACTCTGTAGCTCAAGCAGCTACACCCGAAACTGGCGATCACGCTACTGACGGATATGCAATTGCTCCAGCAACAGCGGACTTTATTCTAAATAGACTTAGTACTGTTTCACTAGTATCTAGTATTTCAGGAAGTTCTAAAACATACACCTTTGCACTTACAGGTGGTAATGTAACTATTGATAATGGTATCTCTTATGTGACACCAGAATCTTTAGGTAGAATTAATGTTCCAATCGGTCACCAGACCGGTACAAGAGCTGTTTCAGGTAACTTTACTGCTTACCTAGACACTGCTGCTCTAAGCACAAAGGTCATGTACGACGATATCTTAGCTGACATCAACGCTGCAGACCCTGATACTATTACTAATGTTTTTAATATTACTCTAAGTATCGGTGGAGCTTCAGCTCCTAAAGTAGTATTCACAATGCCTAAGTGTCATTTAGAGTTACCATCTCTAGACACAGCGGATGTTATGGGTGTTACTATTAACTGGACAGCGTTAGAAGACGGTTTCGGTACTGGAAACGACGAAGCAACAATTGCTTATACTGGTTTAACAGTAGTATAAGTAGTTTTATAGTGAGGTATCTCATGTACCTCACTATTTTTTAAATTTTTTAATTAAAGGTAAATATTATGACAGAAACAACAGCCCCGAGTGGAGCAGCATTTCAGAGCTTATCTGACTTACTTACTCCTAGCAAACAAATGAGTGTTGAGTTCCCAGGGTACGAAGGGTTCAAAATCACAGTTACATATTTAGCAAGAGAGGAATTGCTAAAACTTCGTAAGAAGGCTATTACTACTAAAATTAATCGTAGAACTAGACAGCCAGAAGAAGAATTAAACGAAGAAGTTTTCCTCAAAGAATATACAAAAGCCGTAGTCAAAGGCTGGTCTGGGTTAAAGATGAAGTACTTAGTTCAACTTATACCTGTAGACGAAGATAAGATAGCTGACATGGAATCAGAGCTACCATTTACTTTAGAGAACGCATTAATTATGATGGAAAACTCTAATGATTTTGATGCGTGGTTAACTGAAACAATTGGTGATTTAGCAAATTTTACGACGACCAGTTAGACTACTGGTCCGATCGTTTAAAAGAGCACTTCCAAGGTACGGGTCATTCTTATGACCGACAAAAACGTATCGATATGATGATTCAAATGGAAGAAAACGATATGGAAGTTGACTGGTCTGAACTAGACAAAGACGAAGGCGAGAATTGGCCTATATTATTTCAACAAGCCTTTGCAGTTTGGGGTAATTTGTCTGACCAGTGGGACGGAATGAGCGGTTCTTATTTTGGTAAACAAATGTCTGGTATTCAAGACATTATGAATATTCTAGAAATAGAGGAACAAAAAGAAGTATTAAAAATAGTTAAAATTATTGATGGTAAGTACTCAAAGGAAGTCAATAAGAAAAACAAAGACGCGCACAAAAAGAAGTAACTATGGCTGAAAAAATCGTAAAAAAGGTAATCATTGAGGTAGACGATAAAGGCTCCCTCAAAAAAACTGGTAAAGATTCCCAAACACTAAATCGTAATATGAAGGGACTGTCCCAACAGTCTTCTAATGCGTCTAAAAACTTTTCCAAACAAGCCCAAGGCATGCAAGGTGTCTTAGTTCCTGCTTACGCAGAAGTCGCAGCAAGGGTGTTCGCCCTCAGTGCTGCTTATCAAGCTCTATCTAGAGCCTCAGATTTCAGAATATTAATGCAAGGTCAAGCTGAATACGCTAAACGTACTGGTAAAAACATGGGCGAAGTCGCTAAACAAGTACAGAAAGCAGCAAAAGGTATGTTAGGTTTTGCAGATGCATCTTCCGCAGTTGCTTTAGCTACTACGTCTGGGATAGGTTCTGGACAAATTGTAAAAATGACAAAAGCAGCCGTAGATTCCTCTACTGCTTTAGGACGTTCTGTGCAAGATACAATGGATCGTTTGACTCGTGGTATTGTAAAAGCTGAACCAGAAATACTCGACGAAATTGGTGTTATTATTCGACTTGATAAGGTTTATAAAGACTATGCAGAGTCAGTCAGTAAAAGTACACAAGAGCTATCTGAAGGTGAAAAAGCTACTGCCAGATACAATGCAATTATGGGGCAGTTAGAAACTAAGTTTGGAGGTATATCTGACAAGGTAGACCCTAATTATATGAGGGCAGCTGCAGCAACCACCTTAGACATTGTAACTAGATTAAGTGCCCAACTTACAGGAATATTTAATCCTGTATTAAAGTTTTTATCTGAAACAAAGTCTGCCGTTATGGTTATTATAGCTGTAATACTTAAAAATATTGCGGGAAAAGTATTTCCTATGTTTAGTACTATGGGTGCAAGTATCGCAGCTTACCCTGCAAAAATGGCTGCAAATGTAACCCTCCTATCTGGACAAATTGATGTAATGAATGCTAAGATGGCTGCAAATAAAGTGATAACAAAGGACTTTAACTCAGCAATCAATAAAGCAATGCCTACGAAATATAGAGGGGCAGCATGGAATACTGCAGGCACAGGAGCGGCAGGGCAAAAAACTAAACTTAGAAGTATGGGAGCTAGTTTAACTCGTGCTGAAAAACAGATGGGTAAAGGAGCCTCTATTACCACAGGTAAATACGCAGGAATGACCCGTGCTCAGTTAAACGTAATGAAGGTCGAACATAAAGCGTTACAAAAAGAGATAGGTAAAACTCATACAATAAATCAAAGGTTCGCAGCAGAAGGAAGCTTAGCGGTGGCTAAATTTAATAAAACTGTTGCCCAAACTAAAATGTTTTTTGCTACAGCAGCGGCATCCGCTACGCAGTACTTTACCACTACAAAACAGTTAATAGCTGATAGAGGATTTATAGCCGGTACTGCTATGGCTGTAAGAGCTGTTGGAATGGAATGGACAAAAGCAGCCACAGCTGCAACTCTGTATGAAAGAAACTTAAAAAGAGTGGCAGCAACAACAGCTATGCTAGGAGTTATAACTGCAGTACTAGGTAAAATACTTAGTAAGGCATTCGCAGTAATTGTAGCATTAACTATGTTCATTAGTATTGGTAAAATGATACTTGATATGTTTGTAGACTTCGATACTCCTTTTAAAAAGGCTGCAGATGCGGCTAGTGATTTAAACTCCGAATTAAAAGAACAAAAAGAGTTATTTGACTCTAGAGACTCTGTAATAAGCATGCAAGGAATTGCAAATAGTTTTGATGAAGCAATGGCAAACTCTACTTTTGCTGCTAACTTTGCAGAAAAACTGTCTTCAAGCCTTAGGGATTCAATGAAAATCCTTAGTAAAGACCTAGATAAAATGGGGTTCTGGGATAGTTTAATAAATGGAATTAAGAAAATATTTGATAAAGATATAGTATCAAATATGTCTAACGCTGCATCTCAAACTGCCTTAATGGTAAACGAGGCGTACCCTGAAATAGCCAAGCAGGTTAGAGATAAGTACAAGGTTAGTGGGTCTAAAATTGATAGGAGTACCACATTGTACAAGAAGGAATTTAAATCGTTTTTAGAGGGTATGTATGGTGCAGGGTACACAGGTATAGTAACAGAAAGCATGTTTGAGGGGTCTCTTAAGGGGGATAACCTTACTAAGCATCAAACGGGCAAAACAATGGTCGATTATATTGACGAGATTATTAAGAGTACTGCAGACCCAGTAAAAAAACAGCAAAAACTAGCAGCCATAACTAAAGAATATAGTAAACTACTAGATGAGCAAGAAGAAAAAGAAAGAACTAGACTAAACGACTTAAAAGCTTTAACTGACGCAATGGATGCGCTATCTAAAGCGAACAAAAAGTTTTCAGAAAGCTTACTTACAAAAACAGGTGTACATGGTATGGCTGTTGAATTCAAAAAAATAAAAGGTATTATGGGACAAAATAACCTTAGTAAGACTGAAAAATTTTTAGCTCTCGACGCTAAGGGATTAATACCTGATAAATTCAAAGCTAAAAACACTAGAACGGGTTTTAACCGAGGTGGAGATAGGTTTGAAGATGCATACGAAGTACTTATGGCGGCGGGCGGTCTAACTGCCATAATGGAAGACTTTGAAGCTTTAGATAAAAAACTAATGGAATCTACTACTAAGCGATTGAGACACGAAGCAGAGCTTAAAGATTTACAAATTTTTGGTAATAGTGCTTTAGAGGAGCAGGTAAAGAAAAAACAACTTATAGGAGAGCTAGCTTTAGTAGAGTCGCGGGAGTCTTTAAGATTACTTAAAGGAAACGAAAATGCTACCGCTCATGATATTGAACAAGCAGAATTAAAAGTAGCATTAAAAGAAAAAGAAATTAATGACTTAGGTAAGATATCTTTAAGACAAGCAGAATATAGAGCAAAACTAGAAGGAAGAACCCTTACTATAGTAGAAAAAATAGCTGCCCTTAAATCTGACTATGGGGATAATCCTTTGTATGTAGGAATGGCTGCAGACGATGCAACTGCTTTTTATACAAAGTATATGGATACTTTAGATAAGTCTATTAAAAAACAAGATAAGTTAAACTTACTAGTAGCAAATTTTTCTCAAATGACTTCGGGTCAGAGAAGAAATATTAGAGCCGCACAACAAAAAGCTCTACAGTTTAGTTCTTTTGCTGGTAGTGGTAATACCTTTTTAAACCATCAAATAATAAATGATTCAATGCTCAAAGGAATTGGAGAAAATGAGTATAAAAGAAACCGTACTGCAGAATTAATAAGTGAGAATCCTGTCCTTAAAATGCATAAACCCGTTATAGACTTATATCTAAAAGTAGAAAAACTTCGAGCAAAAAATCTAGACAGGGATTTATTACTTCAAGCAGAAAAACAACTAATTGAAACAGAATATAAACTAGCTTTAGAAGCTGAACTAGACGCTAAATGGAAAGAAAGAGCAGATGTCTTTGGAGGAGCAATGAAGACAATTGCTGATGGATTTGGTAGTGCTATAAGTAGCCATTTTAATGATATATTCATGAATAAGAAGCTTGAGAAAGGCGCTTTTAGAAACGCTATAGCTCAATCATTTGCAAATGCTGGTTCCAAGATAATTGGAGATACTGTACAACAACAAGTCTTCGGAAGATCTGGAATTGTATCAGGTATGCTTAAAGCGGGCGGTATGAGTGATAAATGGCTTAATACTTTATTCCCTAAAACAGAATTAGAATTAGCACAAGAAAGAACTAGTCTTCTTAAAGACATGTTGGTTGAACTAGAAGAACTTAATGAAAAAAGAAAAGTTACTGGTTCTGTATATCCTGGAGACCCCAATAATGTAGTACCGGAGGGACTAGCTAATCTCAAGGCTTTAGCAGAGAAAAGCACTTATGGTTTTGATAAACAAGGTAATTTTATAGGAGAGGGTATCTCCCTCGATACTAAACAAATATTAACAAATAAATTAGTTAGGCAGTTACAGGAGGAATCTTCAGGAACAACTTATGGAGGTAAGACTCATGTATGGGATAAGACATCGTCCTTTGCAACCTTTGGAAAAAATTTACAAAATGGGCATACCCCCAAAGCTAACTATAATGTACGAGATGAGTATGGCAGTGGTTATTACGACAGACTAGTAAAAAGGCTAAGTCTAGCAGACGCAGGTATTGGTTACGCAGGAAAGCCTAGTGGGCCGAATAAACCAGCAGTAGTTCATGACCACCAGACCTTTAAAGCCATTAAACATTGGATAGGGGACGTGAACTATAAAGTACGCGATGCTGATATGTGGGGGGATCCGTCGTTTAAGCGAAATAAATATAATGATAATTCTGCAGCTCTTGCGGCAATTAAGGAAGAACAAGAAGCAAAGGAAGCACTTAAAAACTTAACTGAAAGTGTTGATGATAATACTCATTGGACACAGCAAAGTGCTGAAGGGTTTACAGGTTGGCAAAGTAAGGTAAATGATTACTATGGAGGACATAGTAATTGGAATACTAGTATGAGCAATATGTTAGGCGGAAATCAGCAATCAGGTTTCGGAAAGTGGGGTCCAGGAGTAGGTAGCTTTAGACCTTGGGCAGGAGGCACCACCCCTACAGATAAATATGGTATAGGAAGTATGGTGGGAGACCTACTTTTAGGTATGATTTTCGCAAAAGGTGGAGTAGCTCCTGGAGGTTTTAGAGCTTTCGCCAAGGGTGGAATAGCTAATAGACCTACTTTAGGAATGGTGGGAGAAGGAGGCCTGAATGAGGCGATAGTTCCTTTACCAGATGGTAGATCCATACCAGTGAAAGGAGCGAGCGGTAATGTTACAGTAAACGTAGCAGTCGACGCTAATGGTCAATCGGGAGTAACAGATGTTTCCGGAGAGGGTGCAAAAGAATTGGGTTACTTAGTATCTCAAGCAGTACAGGCAGAATTAGTAGATCAACAAAGACCAGGAGGGCTGCTTAGCAGTTATTAAATATGGCAAATTTTAACACAGATATAAATATAATTCCTGATAGAGGTATGGCAACGGATCAATCTCCTAGAGTACATACTGCAAAGTATGGGGACGGGTATGAACAGAGGGTAGCAGCAGGTATTAATAACGTACCAGAAAGTTGGAGTTTGTCCTGGAATAATAGAACTAAAGCAGACGCCAATAAACTAGTTAAGTTTTTCGAAGACCAAGCAGGAGTAACTTCTTTTGATTGGTATCCGCCTGATAGTGAAATTTCTAGCACTACTACTGGTGCAACAACTAATAAACTTGTAGACACTACTCAGTATTTTACTAATAGGTACTTGAATTCTACAGTTACCGATGCTTCCTCTGGAACTGCGACTATTACTGCGATTGATAGTGCTACTACTTTATCTTTAAGTAGTAACCTTATGTCCTCGGGAGAAACTTATACTATATACCCTTATAAAAAATATATTTGTAGTAAGTGGAATGTAAAAACTCCAGTACTTGGGTATAAAACTATAACAGCAACATTTACTAGGGTATTTGAACCATAATGGCCGACAAGATTATAAGTGACGTTAATAAGTTAGAACCTGGAGACTTAATCGATTTATTCGAATTAGATATGTCCACAGGCACTGCTCCTAGTACCGAACCTATTTTTAGGTGGCACTCTGGTATTAACGAAAACTATCAAGAAATAGTTTGGCAAGGAAATAGGTATTCTTCTTTTCCAATTGAAGCAGATGGTTTTGAATTTTCTGGAAAAGGAGCAATTCCTAGACCTAAATTAACGGTAGCAAATATTACTACTTTATTATCAGGGGTTTTATCAAGTTATGACGATTTAGTAGGTTCAAAAGTTACTAGGAAAAGAACGTTTGCTAAATATTTAGACCCTTACTGTTACATTGGTGGTTACCCTGCTGGTGGAGTATGTACAGGAGAATCGGGAGGTGCGCCTTTTAGTTTAAGTAAGGCGGACTGCCTAGACGCTACCAAAAACGGTGGTGCAGGAACATGGACAAGCTATACTAGTACTACTTGCGGTACTTGTAGTGTAGCTGGTCATACTACTCAATCGGCTTGTGAGTCTAACTCAGGAACATGGACACCAGGTATATGGTACGCCAGTGCACTAGCAGATGATGAAGCTTACTTCGCAGAAGAAATATGGTATATAGATAGAAAATCTTTAGAAACTAGAACGCATATAGAATTTGAACTAACTGCTGCCCACGATGTACATGGAGTCAAGTTACCAGGAAGAGCAGTAATTGCTAATACTTGTCCTTGGGCATATAGAGGGGTAGAATGTGGATATAGTGGTAGTAGCTATTGGAAAGTAGATAATTCTTCTACTAGTACTGCTTCTGAAGATGTATGCGCAAAAACCTTTACGGCTTGTGAACTTAGATTCCCAGAACCCCAAGAAGTCCCCTTCGGAGGATTCCCAGGTGCTGGAATGAAAATGGGATAGACTCCGATGGAATCGGAAACATTAGAAGAATTTAGAAAACATACTGAAAAAGAATTTCCAAAAGAAGCGTGTGGTTTAATTATTATAACTTCCAAAGGAAAAGAGCAGTACTTTCGAGCAAAAAATTTAGCGGAATCTGCGGACGAACAGTTTATACTAGACCCTATTAGCTATGCTGATGCCGAAGATACGGGGGAGATAGTTGGGATTTGTCATTCGCACCCTCACGAAGACTGTAAACCTTCTGATGCGGATAAAGTATCTTGTGAGACTTCTAATAAACCTTGGCATATATTAAGTTGGCCAGGTAACAAATTATTTAGTTGGGAGCCAAATGGATATGAAGCACCTTTTGTTGGAAGAAGATTTTCATATGGAGTCCTAGATTGTTGCACTTTGATGCGAGATGTTTACAAAAAAGATTTGAATATAAATTTTGAGTGCATTTCGGGTCAAGATGAGTGGTGGTTAAGGGGAGAGAATAGATATTTAGATAACTATAAGGAACAGGGTTTTATCCAAATAAAGGATGAAAATGATATACAAAAATATGATATATTTTTGATAAAATTAGTTTCACCTGTGCCTAACCACGCGGCACTTTTCATCGGAAACGATCGAATTTTACATCATATACATGGTAGGTTATCAAATAGAGAAATTTACGGAGGGTATTGGCGCAAGCATACCACTCATCATTTAAGGCACGAATCGTTATGTTAAAACAAATAACTCTTTATGGAGAATTAGCAGAGAAGTATGGCAGAAGCTGGTCTTTAGCCGTCAATTCTCCATCGGAAGCGATGCAGGCTCTTGCAGCAAATAACCCTGGATTTCGAAACTTTGTAGCCTCTTCACAAGATAGAGGAGTGGGCTATAAAGTAATGGTCGGTAAGACTTACTTAGAACACCAATCGGAAATTTACGACCCTTCAGGTAAGCAGGAAATAAAAATTGTACCTGTTTTACTTGGAGCAAAGAAAGGTGGCTTAGGTAAAGTAATACTAGGCATAGGATTAATGGTAGCTGCTCCTTGGCTAGCTGGAGTAGCAGCTCAAGGAGGAGCGGCTCTAGGAATGTCAGGTGCAATGGCGAAGGGAGCGGTTGGACAAATGGTAGTATCGGGAGGCTCGGCTATAGGAGTAGCTGCTCAAGGAATGGCTATGCGATATGGAAGTGCGCTTTTAATGGGAGGAATAGCTCAGTTATTAGCACCTACCCCAGATACTCCTAGTGATACTGATATGGAAAATTATAGTTTTAGTGGCGCAGTAAATACTACTCAACAAGGTGTTGCAATCCCTGTATGTTACGGGCAACTTATGGTTGGCGGAGCAGTGATTAGCGCAGGAATGAAGGCGGAAGATTACTAATGAGAGAAAGTGAATGGATTAGAGGCTCTGGAGGAGGAGGAGGCAAGGGAAAAGACAAAGGTAGTAGTTCGCCTAAAGAAGACGACAACACCTTATTTTCTGCTTCTAAAGCTAGGGTAATTGATTTAGTATCTGAAGGAGAGATAGTCGGTTTAATTAATGGAGCAAAATCTATTTTTTTAAACAGTACTCCTCTACAAGACGCAAGTGGAACTTACAACTTTGATGACTTCAGTTATGTAACACGAGAAGGTACAAATTCCCAAAGTTCCATACCTGGATTTGAAGGCTCAGAAAGTACTACAGAGCTTAATATAGAAGTAAAAAACGGGTCTCCAGGTCCAATAGTTAGAACCTTTAATTCTAGTACTGTAGATGCTGTAAGAGTAACTTTATACGTAAATGCTTTAACAGACATAAATAATGATGAGAGTACTTTACACGGTTCTTCCGTTAGTTATAAAATATACTTAGATAAGGATAGTTCAGGCAGTTGGTATTTAGCAAGAGAACACTCCATTAGTGGAAAAACTACTACTAAATATGAGAGGTCTTACAGACTTGATATACCAAACTCTTGGAAATCTTCGGGTTTTAGCACAATTTCTGTAAAGGTAGAAAGAACCACAGGTGACCCTTCAAGTTCTAAAGTAGTCAACAATTTATACTTTGGTTCTTATACTCAAATAATTGATAATAGATTAACGTACCCTAACAGTGCCTTAATTGCTACACAGATTGATTCTAGACAATTTGATAGTGTTCCGACTAGAGGCTATGAGATTAAAGGTGTAAAAGTAAAAGTTCCTAGTAATTACACTTCTTATGACCCGGGGCATTGTTCCATTGGAGGTTATAGAAGAAAAGACAGTTGTACGGCTGCTGGAGGTACTTGGACAGGTACTCAAGTTGGTACTAAGTTATATGATGGTACGTGGGATGGCACATTTGACACTGAATGGACTTGTAACCCTGCTTGGGTACTGTATGATTTATGTACTGATAGTAGATACGGGCTGGGTAGATGGCTCTCTGACAATCAAATAGATAAATGGTCTTTATACGAAATAGCTAAATATTGTGACGCTGTAAATAACCAAGGAGATTTTATTGGTGTAGATGATGGTTGGGGTAATAAAGAAGCCAGATTTACTTGTAATTTATATATGACAGCGGCAGAAGAAGCTTTTAAAGCAGTTAGTGATATAGCCTCTATTTTTAGAGGTATGTTATACTGGCAAGAAGGTATGATAACTGCCGTTCAAGATGCTCCTAAAGACCCCATTATGAATTTTAGTGAGGCAAATGTAATTGGAGGAGAATTCACATATGAAGGAACTTCTAGAAAACAAAGACATAATGTAGCTTTAGTAACTTGGAATAACCCAGAGGATTTATATAAACAAAATGTAGAGTACGTAGAAGATGCTTCAGGAATTGTAGCTGCTAATAATCAAATATTTTCTACTAATGTAAGAGCTATAGGGTGTACTTCTCAGTCCCAGGCTCGTAGAATAGGAAAATGGTTACTGTATACTGAAAGATACGAAACTGAAACTGTAACTTTTAAAACTGGAATGGAAGGAGCAGGAGTTCGTCCTGGAGATCTTATTAAAATAGCAGACCCTTCTAGGGCGGGAGTTAGATACGGAGGAAGGGTAGCCTCTAATAGTACTAGTAGTCTTATTAAATTAGATGCTGCTACTCCATTGACTGGTGGAACTTGTAGCGATAATTCTTACACTACTAAAGCGGCTTGTGAGGCTGCTTCAAAAACTTGGACAGATGGTCCAGTATACAATTTATCTTTAATTAATGCAGAAGCCGCCTGTGTAAGGAACGGTATAAAACAGTCAGAAACTTCAGAGTCTGCTTGTTTAAATGCAAATATAAACAATGAATGGAAACCTTTTACTTGGGTAGAAACTAGACCAATATCTGAAGATGGTACTTGGGACTATGCATCAACGGACGTTACTGAGATAAGCTTTGATGATAGCTATACTAATACTCCTACTGCAGAATATATGTGGATTCTAGAGGAAATGGGCAATGTAGAAGCTCAAGACTTTAGAGTACTGGCAACTAGAGAAATGGAACAAAACATGGTAGAAATTAGCTGTTTAAAGTACCATGTTGCTAAGTATAACTTAATAGAAGAAGATATAGCTTTTTCAGCTAAGTCTACTAGTATTTTACCTGATCCACAAGAAAAAGTTCCTGAACCTGATAATTTAGAAATATCAGAGGAACTATATTTAGATTCAAGAAATACACTAAAAAATAGGGCTACCTTTAGTTGGACAGCCCCAGTAATAGCAGGTACTACTACTTTGTACCCTTATGTTGCAAGTTACTATGTTGAGTGGAGATTAACTTCTCCAGTGTCTAACTGGTATTCCTTAGGAGAAACAACAACTACAAGTATGATTATTGATGATGCCCCACCAGGAACTTTAGAATTTAGAGTAAAAACTAGGAGAATATACTAATGGCTAATATATTTTCTAGATTTGCTATAAAGTCTGCTACAATACTAGGGAAAGTAGCCCCTCCTTCAGATGTAACTTTTAATACACCTGAAATTAGACCTACATCTGCAACTATATATTTTAGTTGGCCAGATATAACTGATGTAGACTTTAAGGAGTATGTAATCCAGAAAGCCCCTTCTACAGGCTCATGGGAAACTACATTATCTAATAATACTGAAGTATTCAGAGGAAAAGCCAATAATTTTTTGTATACTTCAAGTAGTATGACTTTAGGAGTAATGAAGTTTCTTATAAAAGCAGTAGATACTTCGGGTATTTATTCTACTAATGCAGCACAACGTACAATAACTATAGATGGTGCAACATGGAATTCCCAAACTATATCTCACACTATTGAAGACGGCATGTTAACAATAACTTGGCCTAAGCCTAATACTACTCAGTTTGACATTGCTAGTTACCAAGTAAAATTTAGAACAGGTAACTCTTCCACTTCATGGGCAGGAGGTGTTTCAACAGGACATGGAACTACAGAAGGGGTGTTTAACCCCGCTAATACTTTAACCTTCCCAGTAACTTGGGGAACAGGAGAAGACGGGGATGCAACAGCGTATAGAACATTTATTGTTAAGGCGTTAGATGTTGCGGGTAACGAATCGGGAAATGAAATTTCTAAATCTATTCAAATAAATGCCCCTACAGTACTGTCTGCTGCACACCAATTCATTCAAAATGATGAAGGAACAAAGGTAGATGCTAGAGTATTTTGGACAGCTCCCTCTATTAGTTCTTCTCAATTACCTATAGCACATTATAAAGTTTTTTACCAGGATTATAAGACGGGGAGTAGTGCTCCCACATTTGCTAATAAGGGAAGCCCTTATTTATCTGAACTAGGTACTACAGAATTTAAGCAAGAAGTCGACTGGGGGCCTACTATTGAGAATAGTAATGGAACTATAACTTCCTCTTCCGGTACCTCTAGTGATATTAGGAGATACTGGGTAGTTCCCGTAGACTCAGCAGGTAACTGGGGTATTGCATACA
>Ga0208013_1000622_pt1:0-2500 | contig 18889 bp, 12 predicted proteins | sample 16_taG_FD_184091 | JGI IMG/M metagenome (GOLD analysis project Ga0208013, IMG submission 184091) | Marine viral communities from the Subarctic Pacific Ocean - 16_ETSP_OMZ_AT15313 metaG (SPAdes) (version 2) | ecosystem: Environmental > Aquatic > Marine > Oceanic | place: Pacific Ocean...
CGAAAGGTAGTTGGTCAACAAAGAAAACTAAACTAAGTGAGAATCCCGAGATTTTTTTGAGAGTCGGGCTCTTTTGGTGTATGGTCGCAATATTATTGAAGATTATACGATGAAGAGTTTGATCCTGGCTCAGGATGAACGCTAGCGGCAGGCCTAACACATGCAAGTCGAGGGGTAGAGGGGTGCTTGCACCCCTTGAGACCGGCGCACGGGTGCGTAACGCGTATGCAACCTACCTATTGCAGGGGAATAGCCCAGGGAAACTTGGATTAATGCCCCATAGTCCATACAGATAGCATTTGAAGTATGGTAAAGATTTATCGGCAATAGATGGGCATGCGTCCCATTAGCTAGTTGGTATGGTAACGGCATACCAAGGCTACGATGGGTAGGGGCCCTGAGAGGGGGATCCCCCACACTGGTACTGAGACACGGACCAGACTCCTACGGGAGGCAGCAGTGAGGAATATTGGACAATGGGCGGGAGCCTGATCCAGCCATGCCGCGTGCAGGAAGACTGCCCTATGGGTTGTAAACTGCTTTTTTACGGGAAGAAACACCCCCACGTGTGGGGGCTTGACGGTACCGTACGAATAAGGACCGGCTAACTCCGTGCCAGCAGCCGCGGTAATACGGAGGGTCCGAGCGTTATCCGGAATCATTGGGTTTAAAGGGTCCGTAGGCGGGCGTCTAAGTCAGTGGTGAAATTCTGCAGCTCAACTGTAGGACTGCCATTGATACTGGTCGCCTTGAATTAGTGTGAAGTGGCTAGAATATGTAGTGTAGCGGTGAAATGCTTAGATATTACATAGAATACCGATTGCGAAGGCAGGTCACTAACACTATATTGACGCTGATGGACGAAAGCGTGGGGAGCGAACAGGATTAGATACCCTGGTAGTCCACGCCGTAAACGATGGATACTAGCTGTCCGGCCTGCATTGGTAGGCTGGGTGGCCAAGCGAAAGTGATAAGTATCCCACCTGGGGAGTACGTTCGCAAGAATGAAACTCAAAGGAATTGACGGGGGCCCGCACAAGCGGTGGAGCATGTGGTTTAATTCGATGATACGCGAGGAACCTTACCAGGGCTTAAATGTAGTCTGACAGGGGTGGAAACACCCCCTTCTTCGGACAGACTGCAAGGTGCTGCATGGTTGTCGTCAGCTCGTGCCGTGAGGTGTCAGGTTAAGTCCTATAACGAGCGCAACCCCTGTCGTTAGTTGCCAGCATGTAAAGATGGGAACTCTAACGAGACTGCCGGTGCAAACCGTGAGGAAGGTGGGGATGACGTCAAATCATCACGGCCCTTACGTCCTGGGCCACACACGTGCTACAATGGCAGGTACAATGGGCAGCCACTGCGCAAGCAGGAGCGAATCCACAAAACCTGTCTCAGTTCGGATCGGGGTCTGCAACTCGACCCCGTGAAGCTGGAATCGCTAGTAATCGGATATCAGCCATGATCCGGTGAATACGTTCCCGGGCCTTGTACACACCGCCCGTCAAGCCATGGAAGCTGGAAGCACCTGAAGTCCGTCACCGCAAGGAGCGGCCTAGGGTGAAGCTGGTAACTGGGGCTAAGTCGTAACAAGGTAGCCGTACCGGAAGGTGCGGCTGGAACACCTCCTTTCTAGAGAAAGACGACCGAAAATTCAACAAGAGAAGGCTCTTATATTGAAAAACGCGAAGGGTTCTTGCTTGGTTTAGCTGTCAATTTTATCATATTATGGTCAACAGGTCAAGTCTTCGGTACATCAAAACTGATTACTGAACACTGAACATTGGGGCCTTTTTACAGTCCCATAGCTCAGCTGGTTAGAGCGCTACACTGATAATGTAGAGGTCGGCAGTTCGAGTCTGCCTGGGACTACGATCGAAATCGAAACTAAAATCGAGATCGAGGTTTGAAAAAAGTATTTCTTCGGAAGTATAACGTTCATTATAATTTTATTGAAAGGAAATTTTAGAAGTTGGGTATCCCAAGTTGGCGTTTAGGTCATCGATTAACTGATAACTGTTAACTGATAACCGATAACTGAAACAAATGGGGGATTAGCTCAGCTGGCTAGAGCGCCTGCCTTGCACGCAGGAGGTCATCGGTTCGACTCCGATATTCTCCACCAAGGACAACAGCCGTTGTTCCCATTAGCTGCCCGTTATCCGGGCCTGGGGACGCGGGGATCCGGACAGTTCATTGACATATTGGAAACAAAGAATACGAGAAAAGCAATAATAAAGAGGTATGCTTCGGGCATACCAAAATTTTTGAATCAAACTCATTAAAAGAGCAAAAAGTACAATAAGCAAAACAAGGGCGTATGGGGAATGCCTAGGCTCTCAGAGGCGAAGAAGGACGTGATAAGCTGCGAAAAGCTGCGGGGATTGGCACATACAAGTTGATCCGCAGGTATCCGAATGGGGCAACCCACCGTATTGAAGATACGGTACCCGAAAGGGGGCGAACCCGGGGAACTGAAACATCTAAGTACCCGGAGGAA
>Ga0208013_1000622_pt1:7500-18889 | contig 18889 bp, 12 predicted proteins | sample 16_taG_FD_184091 | JGI IMG/M metagenome (GOLD analysis project Ga0208013, IMG submission 184091) | Marine viral communities from the Subarctic Pacific Ocean - 16_ETSP_OMZ_AT15313 metaG (SPAdes) (version 2) | ecosystem: Environmental > Aquatic > Marine > Oceanic | place: Pacific Ocean...
TCAGTGTTTTCCCGAAAGGAGACCGAAGCAGCATTTTTACGATTATACACATTGTAAATGCTGAAAACCCATTCGCCTTTCCAGCGCTTTGTACTTTCGGGTTTTGGGGTCCAGGTGGCAGAAAGGTCCATACGGTGGAACGCTGAAAGACGGCTGCTATTTCGTGCTTCGTAAATGGGAACAACTACACCGTTGTATTCATATTGTCCTTCCGGGTAGGTAGTTGGTATTCCTGTTTGGAAGATGAAATTGGCGCCAAAGGACCATTTATTTGTAAATTCGTATTGTCCGGTTATAGAAATATCGTGTGTTTTGTCCCAAGGCGATTTATACCATTCACCATTATTTATTCCACTTTCAGTGGGCGTTCTACCGGGGGTGCGCTGTTCGCTTTTTGAAAGGGTATACGCAACCCAACCTTGGAATTTCCCTGTGTTTTTCTTGAAAAGCACTTCCAGTCCGTAAGCTCTTGCTTCACCATTTAAAAGAATTTGTTCTACCGCATCATTGGCGATTAAATCTGCATCATCAACATAATCCAAACGGTTTTTAACTTCTTTATAAAAAGTTTCTACCTCTAGAGAATAATTATTGAAATTTCTGAAATACCCCAATGCTACTTGATCTGCCAACTGTGGTTCAATATACTTGCCGCTGGGCGCATAAATATCAAAAGGTGTGGGGGAAGTGGTGTTGCTTATTAAATGAATGTATTGGGCCATTCGGTTGTAACTGGCTTTTAGGGAAGAATCTTCATTCAACAAGTAAGAGATTGCAAAACGCGGCTCCAAATTGGCGAAGGATTTTATGGTCTCACTTCTGCCAAAAGAAACAGTGTCTATCGGTTTTGCTTTTTGATAAATATCTAAGCTTTCATTATAAATTATGGGGTTGTCGTCTTCGTAAAGAAACAACTCGTCCTGCCCCAAGCGGTTAAAAGTAGACAATCGAAGTCCTGCTTGTATCGAAATTCTATCTGAGAGCTCTATTTCTGCATCAACATACGCGGCGTTTTCCCAAGCGTACTTATCGGTGAGTTTAAAGGGATTTATTCCAGAATCTTCCGTTGTTGGCGTTACATCGCCAGGATTGAATTTGTAATAAATGCTGTTGATGCCATAGCGCAAATCAATATTGTTTGAAATGTAATGTGTAAAATCATATTTCAAATTAAAATTCCGGATGCCGCTGTCAAAATCAAATTCAACAAACTTCAGCTCTAAACCATAATAGTAATCTGAATAAATCAAAGATAAATTTGAAAACAACTTATTTGAAAAAAGATGGTTCCAGCGCAGGTTTAAAGTTGTATTTCCGAAGCTATTCGCGAAACTGTCCGATATTTCAAAAACATCCCTTCCGAAGTAACCAGATAAAAATAAGCGGTTGTTATCATTGAGATTGTAACTAAGTTTGGCGTTCAAATCATAAAAATAAGCCACGTTGTCATTATCAAAAAGTGGTAAAAAGAGGTGGGCATAACTACTACGGCCACCCACCAAAAATGAGGCGACATCCTTTTTAATCGGTCCTTCCAAAAGCAAACGGCTCGCTACCAAACCAATTCCGCCGCTGGCATGATATTCGCGTTTGTTTCCGTCTTTTTGGTAAATGTCTAAAACCGAAGAAACCCGTCCACCGTAACGTGCGGGAATTCCACCTTTATAAAGCGTTAAATCTTTTATGGCATCTGGATTGAAAACTGAAAAGAAACCGAATAAATGTGAGGAATTATAAAGTGTGGCTTCATCCAACAAAATTAAATTTTGATCTGCTGCACCGCCACGAACATTGAAGCCACTGGCTCCTTCGCCGGCACTTGTAACTCCCGGAAGTAGCGTTATTGCTTTTATAACATCCACTTCGCCCAAAACCACGGGAATTTTTTTAATAGTGGTTGTGGAAAGTGTATTGGCACTCATTTGTGAGCTACGTACGTTTAATCTTTCGTTGTTTGCTTCAATTATTACCTCATCCAGACTTTCGGTATCGGTGGTAAGAGCCAAATCCTTTTTCACATTTTCAGAAAGTGAAATTTGTACTTTTTGTGCTGCAAAACCAATACTGCTGTACACTATTTCGTATTCACCTTTCGGAAGAGTGATCGAGTAATAACCATATTGATTTGTGACCGTTCCTGTTTGAAGAGACGGTATAATTACATTTACGCCGATGAGCGTTTCTCCAGTTTCTGCCTCGGAAATAGTACCGCTTATTGTAAATTTTTCTTGGGAAAAAGCTAGCGCAGTTCCTAAGAAAAACAAAAAAGTAAATAATTTTTTCAGCTGCATAGATTTGTTGGGGTAAAAAAAACCTCCAGCAAAGCTGAAGGTTTATAAAACGATATGTTCTTTACTTTATTTCTGAAAGTATGTTATTTAAGGTTTTGCTTGGCCGCATAACTTCAAAAACCAGTTTTTCAGTGGGTTCATAATAACCCCCAATGTTCACTGATTGGCCTTGTACTGCTATAAGCTCCTCATTTATTTTTTCTTCATTATCCTTTAACTGTTTTGCAATTGACGAAAAGATTTTTTTCAAATCTTGATCCTTTTCTTGATTTGCGAGTGCTTCGGCCCAATACATTGCTAGATAGAAATGGCTGCCGCGATTGTCAATTTCGTTTACTTTTCGTGAAGGTGATTTGCTATTGTCCAAATATTTTTCTGTGGCTTCATCAAGGGCATCTGCCAAAACAATTGCTTTTGGATTATCGTATTTTGTACCCAAGTGTTCCAAGGAAACTGCCAAGGCCAAAAATTCACCTAAAGAATCCCAACGTAGGTGATTTTCCTCTAGAAGTTGGTCAACGTGTTTTGGGGCAGACCCGCCAGCTCCAGTTTCAAAAAGACCACCGCCATTCATCAATGGAACAATTGAAAGCATTTTTGCACTTGTGCCCAATTCCAAAATAGGGAAGAGGTCGGTCAAATAATCACGAAGCACATTTCCGGTAACCGAAATAGTGTCTTTTCCAGCTTTTACGCGTTCTAAAGTATATTCTGTTGCTTTTTCTGGGGAAAGAATTTTAATTTCAAGTCCTTCAGTATTGTGGTCTGGAAGATATTTGTTTACTTTTTTAATAAGTTCGGCATCGTGGGCACGGTTTTCATCCAACCAAAATACAGCTGGATTTCCAGTGGCACGGGCACGTTCTACAGCGAGTTTCACCCAATCCTGTATTGGTAAATCCTTTACCTGGCACATTCTCCAAATATCTCCTTTTGCAACGTTGTGCTCAATGATTACTTTTCCCGAAGCATCCAAAACCTGAACTTTTCCCTCTGAAGAAATTTCAAAAGTTTTATCATGGCTTCCGTACTCTTCAGCTTTTTGGGCCATTAGGCCTACATTTGGAACGGTACCCATAGTTGTAGGGTCAAAAGCTCCGTGTTTTTTGCAGAATTCAATTGTGGTTTCATAAACGCCTGCATAGCTACTGTCTGGAATTACGGCTTTTGTATCGTGGCTTTTTCCATCGGGCCCCCACATTTGTCCAGAATTTCGAATCATCGCTGGCATAGAAGCATCGATGATTACATCGCTGGGAACGTGAAGGTTTGTGATACCTTTATCGCTGTTTACCATTGCCAAATCTGGGTTTTCGGTCATTATTTTTTTAATGTCCTGAAGAATGGCATCTCTTTCATATTCATTCAATTCGGAAAGTTTATTTTCCAAATCGCCTAAGCCATTATTGGCATCAACTCCTAGTTTTTCAAATGTATCAGCATATTTTTTGAATAAATCCTCAAAATATACCTTTACAGCATACCCAAAAATAATGGGGTCGCTCACTTTCATCATCGTAGCTTTCAAATGCACTGAAAACAATACTTTCTTTTCTTTGGCATCCTTTACCTGTTCTTCCAAAAAGGAAACCAATGCTTTTTTGCCCATCACCGTAGCGTCGATGATTTCACCTTTTAATATTTTTATGTTGTTCTTTAAAACGATTTTATTGCCATCATTTTCAACCAAAACAATACTCAAAGTATCATCTGCGGGCATCGTCAGTGATTTTTCATTGTGAAAAAAATCGCCGTGTTGCATGGTAGCTACATGGCTCTTGCTATCATTGCTCCAAGCACCCATACTGTGCGGATGCTTTTTTGCGTAATTTTTTACTGCCTTGGGCGCGCGACGGTCACTATTTCCTTCGCGAAGTACTGGATTTACAGCACTTCCTTTTACTTTATCGTATTTCGCTTTTATCTCTTTCTCTTCGGAAGTAGTGGCGGTTTCCGGGTAATCGGGAATGTTGAAACCTTTCTTTTGCAATTCTTCAATAGCTTCCGTAAGTTGGGGCAGGGAAGCGCTAATATTTGGTAGCTTAATAATATTAGCTTCCGGTGTTTTTGCAAGTTCTCCCAATTCTGCCAAATCATCATTTACGCGCTGTTCTTCTTTTAGAAACTCTGGAAAAACTGCCAGAATACGAGCAGCGAGTGAAATATCACGGCTCTCAAGCTTTATGTTTGCAGGGGAAGTGAATGCTTCAACAATAGGTAAAAAAGAATGTGTGGCCAAAGCCGGCGCTTCATCGGTTTTGGTATATATAATTTTGGAAGATTTTGTCATTGAAATGTTTTTTGGAAATAATGGTTTTTGAAATTTTAAGGAGTGCAAATATAAACATTTGCGAGAGCTTTTAAAAGCTTAGGAGGGTCTTAATTACATCCATTAGACAACAGTTTAAGGGTGTATTAATATAATATTTGGTGGTTTATTTAACGTAGCTGTCATTTTTAACATCGCGCTCATTCATACACTATTCATACTCTATTCATACTCTATTTATGACTTATCTATGGCTTGTGTACGGGTGACCCTAAAGGTTGACCCGTCCTAAAATAATTATTGATTCGGCTATGAATGGTATTGGAATCAATTTTTCAGATGATTATACTAAATTGTATATTTTAAAGAATAGGTTAAAACAAGAAAAGCCATATCACTGTATAAATACATTGTGATATGGCTCCTTGTAAAGCAAATCGTTACCAACCATCCCGACAGAATCGGGATCAAGGCAAGATTATTACAGACTTGCGGCTGTGACTTACTTACACGGGTTTTGTTCTTGCAATTTGCATCTTCCGTGAGGTTGATTCCATTTTCAAGAACTGACCCAAAACTTTTTTCAATCTCAGTACTAATAATCTAAAGATCGTGAGTACCTCAAGCAATCGAAAAAAAGCTTGTAAAGTGATTTCTTTTTATTTTTTCAAATCTGGAGACTAACATTCTTGCGAGCGTTAGCTTCGTCAGCAATTTGGAAAAAATAGTGTAAAAGAACGTTACTTTGTTTTATCAATATGGCTGTTAGGCCGTTTTTGATATTGCTAATATAGAACGTAAAATTGAATTTGCAACAAAATATAAACCTTTAAAAATCCACAGTTTACAAACATAGCTTATCAACAATTGTTCATAAAAAAAGCCCTGTAAAAACAGGGCTTTTGATAGTTTTCAACAAAGAATAAACTACATACGTTTTTCTTTGATACGGGCTTTTTTACCGGTAAGACCTCTAAAGTAGTAAATACGAGCTCTGCGCACGCTACCTTTTTTGTTGATCTCAATTTTTTGAAGAGCTGGCATGTTTAGTGGAAAAATACGCTCCACGCCTACGGTACCACTCATTTTGCGGATTGTAAAAGTTTTGGTAACTCCAGTTCCCTTAACTTGTATTACAACACCTCTAAAGAACTGTGTTCTTGTTTTTTCACCTTCACGGATTTCGTAATAAACTGTAATAGTATCACCAGCTCCGAATGCAGGGAATTCTTTTTTTGTAACAAATTCGTCTTGTACAAATTTAATTAACGCTTCCATTTTGTTAATTTGATAAGGTTTAAATTAAAACAACGTTCGCGGTTTTCGCCAGAGGTTGGATTAAGTGGGTGCAAAAGTAAGAAATTTATATTATTGCACAAGTAAAAATGTTGATTGTTGGTTTTAAAAATCAAACCAATCACAAGTTATTGATCCATTCGGCAATATCTTGTAAGACTTGGGGCGAAAGTGTTTGCTCAATTTGCCCATATTCCATCAAAGTTCCGGTTTTGCATTCCTGAAATAAATGATTCAAGTCTGGATAGGATTTTAAAGTGAATTTTTTAGAACTATCAATGTTCGAAATGTGCTCCAAAACCTCTAAGTTTTCTTTGGCTGGAACTTGTAAATCCCTTTCGCCATTCAAGGCAAATAACGGGCATTCTAGTCTTTCAAGAGTATTTTTCGGATCATACTTTATAAAATTTATGAGCCAAGGACTGGAATAGGACTCCACTATCAAAGTTTTGTAATAAGTTTCTGTCATACCATGGTCAGAGACAAACTTTGGGTTTTTCTCAAAATATTCACTTGTATATTTTTCCAAATTCCTCTTTAAGGAATCTGAGGCAGACGTACTGATAAGCTTCATTATACCTTTGTCAAATTCAATTTCTTTTGAAATGTAATCTTCGGAAGAACCCATAGAACGCAGTTGCAGTTCCTTTTGGAGTAGCAGCAATTCACTGCCGGGAAGCATTACCCCAGCCATTGAAACAACGAAGGCTACGTTTTTATTTTCTGCAGCTACCATCGGAGCTATAGTGCCACCTTCACTGTGGCCAATTAAACCTATTTTGTTTAGATTAATTTCTTTTCTGCTTTTTAAATATGCAATCGCGGCAACTACATCTTCCGCAAAATCAACCGAAGTTGCTTTTGAAAAATTGCCCGTAGATTCGCCAACTCCTCTATCGTCATAGCGTAGCACTGCAATACCTTGATTTGTTAAATAATCTGCCAAGACCCAAAAAGACTTATGTCCAAAAATTTCTGAGTTTCTATTTTGAGGACCACTGCCGGATATCATGATTGCTACAGGAAAATCCCGTCCGGTCATTGGATAGGTAAACGTGCCAGCCAAGGTAATGCTATCTTGGGTGTTTTGAAAAGAAACTTCTTCCACATTGTATTCAAAAGGCGCTTGGGGTGTTTGGGGACGTTTGAAGTTTTCTTGGGCAAAAAAGCTTGTTGAGACCATTAACAGAATAACCACTGCAGCTAATTTTTTAAATTGGAAGTAGGAATGAGACACCGGAATTAAAGTTATAATTGCCGTAATTATTAAAAATATAGTGAGAGCGGTTTCTTGATTAAAGAAAAAGCAGGAAATAATTATCAGCAATCCGCCAAGTACCCATAACTTGCCTGCGAGTCTGTGTGTGTTTTTCCAAATAGTTTCGTTCTCCAAAGCCCAGGGTGTACGAATACCGATAAAATAATTAGGTTTTATAGTTTTAAAATAATTGCCCAGAACCACATAGAAAATGCCTATAATCATAAAAAGATAATTTGGATTTGTCAATGTCTGCTCTTTTACTGAATAGATTATAAATGTAAAAAGCACTGAGAGGAAAAGTGTCAAGAAAAACCTTATTGTGTAGAACTTTCCGCCCATCATCGCTATTTTTTTCTTTGGGTCGATTAATGGAACAAACAAAAAAAGCAGATACATAAAAAATGGTAGTAGCGTTGTTAGCCATATAAGTTCATTTTTACTTCCATATCGGTCTACTTCACCCTGGATGTTCCAATGAAGGGGCACTTCCATAGGAAGTTCTTTCCATACGTACCATAGAAATATTGCCGGAATCATGGTTATCAAGATCAATGGCAGCTCTTTTTTTAAATTGAATTTCATCTTTATAAAGTATTTGAGAAATAGGAAGATGGAATGCCCGCGTGTATATCTTCGGTTTGTATATAATTTGTTCGCGGGCATTTCATAATATCTATTTTTTAAGGGTTAGTAGCCAAGTAAAAACATCGTCGAGAATGGTTGTGTTTATTGAATAATGAATAAACTGTCCTTTTTTTTCGCCTGTAATTAAATCGGCACGTTGCAAAATGTCCAAATGGTGCGAAATGCTAGGTTTTGAAATGTTGAAATTATCAGCTATTTCACCAGCAGTAAGATCCTGCTTTTTCAATAGTTCCAGTATCTCCCTTCGGGTATCATCATTCAGTGCCTTGAAAATGTCTTTCACGATTTGTTTAAGTATTTAGACAAATATCTAAATAACTTTTTGAATTTGCAATAATTTTGACTGATAATTGCTTGCAAAGAGCTGCAAGTCAGTGAAATGTTGAGTGTTTGGTCTGCTAATTTGCTTCTAGTTTCCGCATTGTGGAGATTGGTTACTCCAACAAATCCGGCCTGCGTTCCTTAGTACGTTTATACGCCTGCTCCTCACGCCATTCTTCAATTTTTGGGGTGTTACCGCTTGTAAGTATTTCAGGAACTGTCCAGCCTTTATATTCCGCAGGGCGTGTGTAAATGGGGGGTGCCAATAAATTATCTTGAAATGAATCTGTTAGCGCACTTGTTTCGTTTCCCAAAACACCGGGAATCAAACGGATTACGGCATCGCAAACAATTGCGGCTGCAAGTTCACCACCACTAAGCACAAAGTCGCCCACAGAGATTTCGCGGGTTATAAAATGGTCGCGCACGCGTTGGTCCACACCTTTATAATGCCCGCAGAGAATAATAATATTTTCCTTTAGCGAAAGCTCGTTTGCCGTATGCTGATTAAATGTCTTGCCGTCTGGCGTCATGTAGATTATTTCGTCATAATCCCTTTCGGCCTTCAGTTCTGAAATACATTTATCTATAGGCTCGATCATCATCACCATGCCCGCACCGCCTCCAAATTGATAATCGTCTATTTGTTTGTAGGCATTTGTAGCATAATCACGAAGGTTGTGGGTGTGCACTGCCACATGGCCTTTTTCAATGGCGCGCTTTAGAATAGAAACTTCAAAAGGGCTTTGTAGCAATTCGGGGAGTGCTGTTATTATGTCAATACGCATTACAGGAATTCTTTTTTCATTTTGCAGCGGTCAATGGAGCCTTTTGCTCGTTCCAGAACGCCTTTGTCCAGAGTATCCAACGCACATTTTTTGTAATGTTCAATAGCTTCATCAAGTTTTCCTTGCTGTTCAAGCATAATACCGTATTCATTATAAATTGTAGACTTGGTAATGCCGGGGATGTTTAAAGCGGTATCGAGTAAGTCTTTTAATTCGTCATATTTTCCGAGGGTGGAAAGAAGCACTGAGTAATTATAATAAACAGGAGGGTATAAGGGTGTTTTTTCAAGGCACAACTTGTATAGTGTTTCTCCTTTTTCAAATTCACGGAATTTTACTTCATAAAGATAACCCAAGTGGTTATAGGCTTTTCCGAAGTTTGGATCCATGTCAATAATTTTTTCAAGTTTATTGGTGGCTTCATCATAAGCTCCATTTTTTATGTCGGTATTTGCTTGGTTTAGCAATTCTTCAAGTTTGGTAAGGTGGTCCATTGCGTAGAAATTTAGTGAAGCAAAAATACGCAATAATAATTCAAATTATCCTTTCCGCGCCTCGCGTTCCTTTTTGCGTTCTTCTCTTCGTTTTTCGCGTTCCTTTTTTCTAAGTTCCCGTTTTTGTTCACGGGTTAAATTCTCATCCTGAAAAGCATCCTTAAACTCAATGTCGTTATCAACTTCACCTGTAAAGGCTTTTATCCAGGCATTTTCAAAAATATTGAAAACAGTGGGCCATATACCTGCCTCTACATTGTTCAAATCTCCTTCTATGGGTACTTTTGTGGCTAGGGTATCTGTGCCTTGGTTTTTGAGAATAAATTTAAAAAACCCGACAAATCCTTCCCATAACACACCAAGAAAACCGTCGTCTTCACCAATCAGTTTGGTATCGGTTAAAAGCGGTTTAATATAGCCCACGAGGTGCCCGTCAGCGATGGCTACTTCACTGAAAATCCCAAAGGTTCCTTTGTCAAAATCGAGACCTGCATAGTGTCTGGTAAAATCATTTAATGCTGTGGCTTCGGCATCCTGCAGCGAAAAGGAAAGGTCCATATCTGGAATTTCCTTTACAAGATTCATATTTCCTTCTAGGGAAACCTTTCCTTTACCAATAGATACACCGCTTGCGCGAATGGGTGAGGGGAGTATGCGCTCCTTCTCCACCACATTACGCAGGTTATCTGCGGTGAGTTGGAGGTTGTTGATTTGTAAATCGATATTGGGTTCTGCGGAAAGCTGTACAAACGCCAACTTGCCATCGTAAACCTCAAAATGGTTTATGTCTATGGGTACAAGGTCTGTGAGGGCTTTGGTCCAATCGTCCACATTGGCATCTCCGCTTTCGTCTTTTTGGTCTTCAAAAACGTAGATAACCTCTGGGCTGGTCATAATAATCTCGCTCACTATTTTGCCTTTGAAGAGCGATTTCCATTCAATAGAAATATCACTTTTTGGAAAGTTTAAAAAGGGCACCTGGCTTTCTGCCGTGCCTTTGTTAAGGTACATGCCGTTAATAACATATGCCCCCCGAATTAGGGCAATGTCTATATCATCTACCTGCCCATAATAGCCCGGAATGTCTGCCAACACTTTGTTTACATAATTTTTTACAAGGGTGGGTAGGTAAAGCCGAAAGGCTATGAGAAGGATTAAAATTATAATGGGAACTATATATCGTTTCTTTTTGAAACGGCTTTTTTTAGGATTGTTTGACATTTTTTAGAATAAATGATTTTAACAAATTTGATTGAAAGCTTCCAGATTTTCAGTTAATGAACTCATAAAACTACACATACTGTTTGCCGAACCCCAGGCGAGGAAATTTAAACTTTCATAACCCACCTAAGGAAGAACGGGGATTTGTTCCCGTTTTTTTGCAACTGTTCTGAAGTGGAATTTTGTATAAAATAACGCATTTACACCCCACTTTTTTGGTTTCAACACATCACTTTATGGTCTTGACACCATAATCAATGGTCTTAACAACACACACTATGGTTTTTACACCCTTATTAATGGTCTTAACGCACAATTTAATGGTGTGCAGACCCAAGTGTATGGTCTTAACGCCATATTTAGCGGTCTTAATACCACGCTTTATAGCATTCACACCATTAAATAGAGCATTAACCCCCTAATTTTAACACCATGACGCAAAAATTCAAAATCGCTACCACTGCGCCCCATATGGGCGACCTCCTAAAGCAGCACATACGCCAGAACCGCCTGCGTAGGGCGGCCATTGCCCGACATTTGGGCAGAGGCTATTCCACTGTTTATAAATATCAAAAAAGTGAGAGCATGCAGACCTCCCTACTTTGGGAGCTATGTTTAGTAATAAAGCACAACTTCTTTATGGACCTCGCCGCCCAGCTGCCGGCAGACTTTACCACCAACGCCCCAGACCCCACGCTGCCCCTACAGGAGCGCATAGCCGCGCTGGAGGAGGAAAACAAACTGTTGAAAACTAAGGTGGAAACCTTGATGCAGGTGATTGGGAAATAAACTTTATATTTGGG
>Ga0208013_1000623_pt1 | contig 18850 bp, 27 predicted proteins | sample 16_taG_FD_184091 | JGI IMG/M metagenome (GOLD analysis project Ga0208013, IMG submission 184091) | Marine viral communities from the Subarctic Pacific Ocean - 16_ETSP_OMZ_AT15313 metaG (SPAdes) (version 2) | ecosystem: Environmental > Aquatic > Marine > Oceanic | place: Pacific Ocean | collected...
GGTATTCGAGTGCACGAACCATGAGACCGCTGGAGTCCAGGTCGTCCTTGAAACTCCACCGCACCGTACCGGCTCCCGTACCAGTCTCCCGGACAGTAGCCTGCATGTTGATGACCGGCAGGTAGCACCCGCGGTTGGTCAGCTTGCGCTCGTTGCGCTCCCACTTGGCGTCTTCACGAGCAGCCAAGCGGGCCTCAACCGCTTCTTCCGCCACGTCCCAGACCTCGGCGCCCATCGGGACGGCGAGGATGTGCTCCTTGGTGGTCTCTTCGTTCTCGAAGGCGCACAGCAGGCCGTGCTGCAGGTCTTCGGCGTTGGTGGTTGCGATGGTAGCGCACCACAAGATGTCCTTGCAGCTGCGCCGGATCAGGTTGATGATACGGTTGTCGTTCATGTTGTTGCCTCCAGGCATTGAAATGCGAGCGCTTGTAGCGCTCGCGTTTGGGGATTCGAGTCATCTTCGCGGAGTACACGAATCTAAACTCACGAGTCTCAGCGGAGTAATCTGTGCCAGGGCCACGGTCATCGGCCTGCACTTCATCTCATCTGAAACCTTAAATAGAAGGCAATTAAATAAGAGGGTGGGTGCCCCGAAGGACACCCACCACAATCTACCTACCGTGCCAACGCCAGATGTTGACGAAAGCCAGGAAGCTCAGCACTGCCAGGATCACCGACACCGTGGGGACGAACCACAGAGGCGACCACAGCAGGAGGTTGAACACTCCCCACTCCCAGTACACGTCAACACCCTCGATGACACACCTCAGGGTGACCAGCAGCCAAAGCGCCGTACTCACCACCGGCAGCACCCAGTACCACAGACTTGCCAGCACCGGGTAGATGCTAGGTGCCCACAGGTCCATGACCCACGCCCACGCCATCACCTGCAGCACCGGACCGTACAGAGTCCAGTACACGCAGGCGACCAGCAGCCACATGGCCAGGATTGCCGACACCACGCTCGCAACCACTTCCTTCAGCATGCTTCCTCCAGCACCATGGCCTGAGTGCTGTTCAGCACCACGACCTTGGCGTCCACCTTGTTTCCCAGGAACATCACGTCAATGATGGTCCCGACCTCCACGACCGGGTGGCGCACAGTGACAGGACACGGAACGTCCTTGCCGCGCATGCGCTGCGTGGTCATCATGCACTTGCCGTTCAAGTCGAGAACCTGGTAGCGATGACTGTTCACGACGCCACCCCCATCAGCTCGGCCAGGTACACGGTGAAGTACCAGTAGTAGCCGCCGACGTTCTCGACACGGATGAACAGCAGTCCCAGGACTGCTGCCACCATCACGAACTTGACTCCATTCCACACGTTGGTCATATATGCCTCCAGGCATATGGCTTGATTGCCATAAAAAGAAAGGACCCCGAAGGGCCCAGTCTTTCTGTTCGCTACTCCTCGAACACGTGCTCACACCAGCACGTTGCGTTGTCATGGTTCATGTCATGGTCCATCTCGGCCATGGTGCTGACACGGACATCAGCAATGGCCACGTAGGGGTCGTCCGTCCCGCGCGGGTCGTGAAGATCCCAATGCTCCTCCTTGGCGTCCTCCAGCGACAAGGCCTGGTAGTAGTGAACGCTGTCCTCTCCCGTGACGACACGGTAGATATTCTGCTGCTCAGTATCACTCATGTTCTCTCCTTGAGCTTAGTGCTCGTAAAAGAAAAGGATGCGCGTCGTTAAACGCGCATCCAATCCTTACCTACCTGCTAGTTGAAGTACACCAACAGACCCGTGGGTGCCATGTTGTACTTCAGGCCCTTCTGCTCAGCAGCAGCAGCCCAGCTCTTCATGACCTTCCGCAGCACCACGCTGTTGGTCTTGTAGTAGCTCTTCTCCCAGCTGATCTGCCACACCCGCTTGATCGAGCCGTCGTTCAGCTTGCGACTGTTGTCGCGCAGGACGACGTGCTTGGCGACCTTGCGGGCCCAGCGCATCTGCTTCTCGTTCAGGATCTTCTTGTCCCACCCGATGTCCTGCCAGAACAGGATCACCTGCTCATCGTGGGTCAGGACCTTGGGCTCCTCAGCGTCGTCGAGGTCCTGCTCCAGCAGCATCACCAGGTACGCCAGAGCGCCCTTGCTCAACACCTCGGGGCTGTCGATGGTCTTGCCAACGAGCTTGTGGTCGCTCTTGGTGCTGGGCTCGATCAAGTACTTTCCGTACTGGATGCAGTCGGTGTTCGCCAGGGTCTTCTGCTCAACGTTCTTCATGTCGTTCTCCTTCTTGCTGCTGTTGGGGTCGAGAGCCAGCACCGTGCTGGCACTCACGAGATCGCCGAGGTCGGTCAGGCTGACCTTCTTGCCCAGGAAGCCCATCAGGACGGCCTGCTCCTCATCGGCGAGCTGGTTCATCACGCTTTCGTCGATCTTGATCATGGTGATCATGTCATTCTCCTGTCATGAGCTTGATTGCTCATAAAAAGAAAGGGACCCGAAGGCCCCTTTCAATCTGCTAGAACGAGCAGTCCTGGTCGTGAGCATCACACTCGCGCTTCAGTTCGGCGAGCGCCTCATCCTGCCAGAGCTCCTGCTCGCTCACCTCCTGGTCGTACAGCGCCTCGTGCTGCTTCCTGGCCTTCGCTACGTTCATCCAGTACCAGGTCTCGTAGATTGCTGCGAGGGTGAAGAACACCAGCGCAAACGTTCCCATGATCGTCATAACGGACTCCTTATTGGTTGCGTCCATAAAAAGAAAGGGAGCCGAAGCCCCCAATCAATCACATCACGTAGGTGATACGAACCTGCTCGTCGCAGTACGGGACCTTGACCCCGTTCTGCGTCTCAGTCACGTCGGTACCGTAGACGTCTGCGCCCGACACCCCCAGCACTCCGATGATGGTGACGCCAGCCGGCAACACCACTTCTTCGTGACAGTCGGCCTGGATGACTTCGATCTGCTGGTAGCTGGTAGTCTGCTCCTGGCAGGCGACGAGGGAGAGGGCGACGAGGGCGATGATGATCTTCTTCATGGTGGACTCCTTGTTGGTTGTGTCCATAAAGAAAAGGTGACCCGAAGGCCACCTTTTCCAGATGCTAGAACAGCTTCTGCTGCTCGTACTTCTTGGAGTCAGGGGGATCGTACCTGCCGGCACCACTACTCACCCGCTCCTCACGACGAACGTGGGTAGCGATGCGGTAGTTGCCGCGCGTCCCCATGATGGTGACGCCAGGAGCAAACCCGCCGCCACAACCACACACGCACTTTCCAGGGTAGCGTGCCTTGAACATCAGGACACACATGCCAGGAGCAGATCCCAGGGCCACATGTCCAGTGCGTATGCCACAGCACACGTGCACGTGATGCTCAGGAAGAAGAAGCTCATGACACTCATCTTGACCAGTTCGCTCATATGTACCTCCAGTACATGCCTTAATCGGCATAAAAGAAAGGGAGCCCGAAGGCCCCCTTTGTAGTTGCTAGCAGAACTTCCTCAGGACCTTCAGAGCCCCGAGAGCGTTTACCAGTGCCTTGTCGTACTCAGGGTTCCGAGTGCCTCCACTGAGGTACTCACGAGAGATCTTGCTTTCCAGTGCAATGATGAGTGCGAACATTTCTTCTTTCTCCTTGTTGGCTTGATTGCCATAAAAGAAAGGGTGAGCACCCCCTAAGGGATGCTCACCACAATCTACCTGTCTAGCTCAGGTGCTTCGGATCCACGACGTCGGTCGGATCGATGTCGAGCAGGAACTGCACGTCAGCGGTCTGCTGGCGCACGCTCTCCACCTTGGCCTGGTTCTTCAGCTTCACCACCTCGGCCTTCAGGGTCTCGATCTGCGTCGGCATGTTGATCAGACCGTCAGCCTTCTCAGCGACCGGCAGCACGAATGCCATGACCATCACGATGGCCGGGATGACCTGGAGCACCTGGAAGCGGCTGATGGCCATCTTCACACACTCGACCTTCTCCTGCACGTACTGCGCCATGTCGACGTTCATGACGCCGGCATCCATCTCGACCCGCACAGGCTCAGCACTGTACTCGACGGCATCCACGATGGCGTCCTGCACAGGCACCTGCACCTGGATCTTCCGGCGGGCGTACCAGGCGCCCGACTTCGCCTGCTTGAAGACCTGGACCTTACCGTCCATGTACTCCTGCAGGGAACAGTCCTCGGCGCTCAGGCACTCGATGACCTCTTCCTCCTCCACGATCTGCTTCCAGGTGTACTTCTTGTACTCCTGCACGAAGCCGGCGATGACGCCAGCACCGAAGCTGAGCGCACTCAGGGCGACGGTGATGATCACCAGGACCTCCAGGCTGCCAGCGAACGTGGCGTTGAGGACGTCGATCAGGTTGCTCACGGTGTTGAACTCGATCATTACTTACTCCAGCATGTACTCCGTAGAGTACGGTTGTGTCCAGAATTGGACGTTGGTTGCAGGCATCTCACCCTGCATGTGCACGTATAGGACGTACAGTTATCCTTTGGTACTCAGAGGGTACCTCCCCAGACAGGGGCCTCAGATACGGCTACTACGGCCGTTTGGCTCTTAGTACGGTTTCGCTCGGACATGCCTAAGCACACGCCCGCAAGATCTTTTACCCGCCTTACTGGGTGCTTTTATACGTCGAGAGTCTGACGGCTGCATTGGCACACTACCTAACAGGTAGCTCCAATCCCGGTTGTGCAGCTCAACACAGGTACTAGCACGCTACCGTAGCGTGCGTTCCCATGCGTCCCCTATCAGACAGGGGCTATCTACTACTTCCTTACAAGTAGTCTAAGTAGCCTGTTTCTCCAACTACAGGCAGTTGGCTCCTTCCTTGCAGGAGCATAAGCAGGTACGGTGGTTCTCGCCTAGTACCATGGCTAGTACATGCTAGTGCATGCACAGTTGCTAACCAGTACGTCTGCTTTACAGGCCTAGTCCCCTATGTGCTCACACTGCACACAGGCTCCTGCTAGTACTCGGTGTCACGCTAGTAGCAGGCACATAGCCTAGCTCCTACCCTACGAGTACGTTATTTGGGTATGGGCACACACACAGGCTCATGTTGCAGAGAGCTTGTGCATGTGGTGTACATGCGTACACACCCAACGATACAGCACGTATGTACGTTAAGGCACGTGGCCTAGTACACACTCGTACACACACATGGTGCATGTACTACGACTGGTTCGATTGGCTACTGTGTTTAGTCTATAGCGCCTGGATACCAGTAACTCTCCATTACTGCGCTATAAGTGCTGATAGTACGTAGTGTACCCGGCCAGCACGGTCCGGCATGGTCATAGGGCTGCAACCCTTGTGACCATAGGCATAAAAAAGAGGGAGCCCGAAGGCCCCCTCTTGCTGCTACTACAGCATGCCCCCGATAACGAGAGCAAAGGTGAGCAGTCCGAAGACTGCCACAACGAGGGCAAAGCCCTCCGCAACGTGGTCCAACAGGGTCATATGTACCTCCCAGTACATGGCTTGATTGCCATAAAAGAAAGGGGGCACACTACTTGTATAGCGCCGTGTGCCAGGGCGCTCTATATCAGCTGATGGGGATCCAGTACTTGGTGTAGTGGCAGCCCCCATCGTAGTCAACGGTGACGATCACGCCATGTGAGCGAACCTCTTCGATGAGGTCAGCCCACGTCCCGGTCGTGGCCTCTTCCAGATCACTCTGGTTGAGCACCTCGCCGTGGGTGTTGTGGTCGTCAGCGTCGCCGTAGCCGAAGCCGTAGCTGATGGTGAGACAGAAGAACATGGATAACTCCTTGTAGCGGTATTCCGCCGGGACCCAGTAAGCAGGTCGTAAAAGAAAAGGTATCGGTCTCTCAGCTTGACCCCGGTGGGCTCCGAACGTAGAGGGACCCTACCTTCAAGAACACTATAAATACCTGGTACTAAGCTCCTGTCTGTCATTTCCCAACCTTCGTACACGAGTTTTCCCCAAAATTTTAATTCAAAAACCTACTCTCGCACGCGTTGGCGCTTACCTTCTGCGCATGACCCACCAGCGTATGTACGCTCTTAGTGCCGCTCTCCACCAACTTTTTCGCACAGGCGCGCACCAGGACCTCCTGGGCTTCCACGCTTATAGGTACAAGCACTTTGTCGACAACAGTCCCCGAGGCCGTCACTGTCGCTATGCGCTCGCTACCCTACGGCTTTTTGCTGCGGACAACGAGGAGCTGGCGTTGCGTACGTACTTGAGCGCACGTGGGTGTACCAAACTATTGGAGTTGCTATCATGAAGCTACGTATTGTCAGCGACGGTACTCAAGCCGGAACTCATGTCCTGACCGAAGACGGTCAGGTACTAGAGGGCGTCCAGGCCCTTTCTTTTACCTGCGCACTAGGCGACGCTCCCGAGGCGTTGCTGGTGCTGCAGCCCGTACAGTGTGAACTGCTTGTTGACGCCCTAGGCGTTCTAGACGCACCCCCGGCCCCCTACCAGGCGACGGACTTGCAAGTTACTAACGAGGACCTACTCGCGTTCCTCCCGGAGATTCCCGATGTTGATTAAACCTACTGGCTGCCAAGTAGCCGAAGACCCCAGTTTGCAAGGCGCGGCCCTTGGACTAGAATCCGGCTGGTGCTGGACGCTTGCTTGCGGCGAAGTACGTAGTTGCTCAGACGCACAGGCTGCTGAGGCGCTGCTGGATCACGTAGTTGATCTTGAGGGCCAGCTACTAGACGCCCGGCGTGCTACAAGCGCCTTTGATGCACTCCAGGCTGCTGTTGGTGCACAGCAGGTACTTGGTGCCCTACAAGATCAGCAGTACGTAGTAGAAGACATTTGAGTCCACAATGAGCGATGAGCTAAAGACCGTTGACGCCCTCGCCGCCGCGTTGGCCCCGACTGCAGAGCAGCGCGGGTACATGGAGAGCATGAGTCCTGCTAAAATCCAGCGGGTACAAAATTCTCTCAACAGCATGAAGCACGGACTACACGCGGTAGCGCCTGTTACCTGCGGTGGTCCACGCAAGTGCCCGTTTATCGCTCACTGCCCCATTCCTACTCGCCAGCAGAAGATTGATAAGGACTACGGGGTCGATGCTGACTACCCGCTAATGCTTCCGTGCGTGCTGGAAAGCGCTTATCAGTCTCAACGCATTCTAGACTACTGCCAGCACTTGCAAGTAGACGTGCAGAACCCTATCGAAATGAGTGTTGTAAACGAGCTGGCTGTACTGGACTTGCACAAGAACAGGGCGTTGATGATCATGTCCGAGGGCGACCGTGATGGCGAGGGCCGGGACTTCCTGCGACAAGACCACGACTACACTGAGGTTGGTGACGGCCACGAGCTGGTTAAGAAAACTACGTTGCACCCTGCGTTTGATGTACTCGACAAGCTGGAGCGACGCCGTGAGCGGCTGCTGGAGCGACTGCTAGAAACCCGCAAGAGCAGAGCAGAAATCGACCTGAAGCGAGGGAACGTAGCTGCTGACTCCAATGTACTTCGTGAGCTACAGGCTGTGCGCAAGTACCTGCAGGCTGCAAGCACACGCTCGCTGGAAGACCCTGAGGCACTGGACCTACCAGACTAGACCAGCGCATGTTAAGCTAAGGGGGCTCTACTGCCCCCGTTTCTACGTCTATGCAACCAGCTCATCCAGTACTAACGAACGCTGTCCTGCTCGACTCCGAGACCACAGGTCTCAGTCGTCAGGCGGGTCTGCATGAACTGGCGATCCTGGATCTGCAGAAGCGGCACGTACGTGGTTACGTGGTTGCGCCTAACGCAGTTGACGTGCAGTTGGCTACGCCGCAGGAACGCACCGGGCTCGCAAGCGCTTATCGCGACACGTACAAGCGAGTGCCTACTACCAAGTCCACTACGTGGATGGATATCATCAACAGGCAGATCTCGCGTGAGACCGAACGTCGGGTGGCGCTGAACGACACTATGGCTGCGGTTCGCGCGCAAACCCCATGGATGGCACAACAGATCCCCAAGCATCCCCACCTACTTGGTAACGTAGAAACCCCAGGGGAACTAGCTGCCAGAGCCGCACGAATGCGCGCCTACGGCTACACTGCTGATCTTGGTAGACCAGCTACTATCCAGGGACTACTAGGCAACGAGCTACCAGCGGCTATTCGAGGCAAGACAGTCTGGATCGCCAACGCTGCTTTTGAGGCCAAGCAACTAGGTACACAACTAGGAGCAGAGGGCGACGAGGTAGCCACGGCGTTCAAGAGCCAGTTCGAAACGTACAACCCTCGTAGTCCAGATCCCTTCTACGTAACAGGCTCAGAAGTAACGCGTGCGCGTGTTGTAGCCGGCCAGAGTGGCGACTGGACTGGAGTTTGGCGTGCGTACAAGCAGAACCTGCCAAAGGCGGGGGAAACTGCAGTCAGGGACATTCAGGACGTGGTGCGTGCCATGCATAGCTACGGCGCCAAGCTGGGGTTCACCAGCAGGGATCTTAGCTACATGGGTACGAGCGTGGAGGCCTCGCATAAGATGCTGGCTGCTGCGCACGGTGTAGAAGCCCGACTGGCTATGCCAGAGTTTCACCGTGCGGCTGAAGACTTGGCCCTGCATGAAGCCTACGTGTTGGAAAAGAGCGTAGGACTAACCGAGGCGCTACAGCAGGCGGATGAGGGCACCGCCTTGGGTTTGCGTTACCAGCAGCAGGCTCGTGCTGGACAAGGCCCGCTGGCGGTAGCCGGCAGGTACTTTAGCGCCCTGGACAACGCAGGAGCAGCGTTTGAGCAAGAGCAGCTACTAAAGCGTCTTCACCGCGGAGTACAGGATATTGCTGCCACCGGCAGCACCTACCAGCGAGTAGGTGACGTCCCATACAGGCAGAGCCAACTTACGCCCTCGGGTACCGAGGTGTCTACTTACAGACTGCAAGCTCAACGCCGCGCCCACCAGAGTATGCCTGAGCTAGCGCGCGCGCTGGATGCCGAAGGTCGTTACGGTCACTACGGTGCAAGCGCTACCGCCACGTACGAGCGCATGGCACAGGTGGCGCCTGATGAGCTAGCCGGCTGGGTACACGCGGAAGTAGGCAAACTACGCAGCACCTGGGAGCGCCCAGCTGTAGGGAGTGGCAGGAGCATGGCTGGGCGCAATGCCTGGGCAACAGCAGCAGTGGACTTGGCTGCAGTTGGGCGAGGGGGAGGTAAGTACCTGGCGTTGGCAGCGGGTGCGTTGGCGTTTATGGGTGCCGGAGCCTCGGTCGTGCAAGGGGCGCCGGAACAGCCTAGCAGCGTGCTTCACTATGGTTACCGAGACTGGGCTAGCAGACAGCGTATTGAAGGCCTCAGCGAGGGACAAGTAGCAAGCGAACAACGTCATCAAATGACTGACTTCGGAAGCCCATACCGTGGTCCGGTAGGGGTGCAGCAGGTATTCATGGATCAAGAACTCCTCCGCGAGCGCGAGCGCTGGTTGAGGGCCCAGTACGGAGCGAGACATTACGATCCGGCTGCGGGGGCGACAAACCCATTTAGGGGCTGGCGTTTTAGTAGTGGCAACAAGTACATCCACGCTGGTACGCAGGTGGCTGGTGAGGACTACGGCCTGCGTGGAAACCTCATGGCGCTGAACATGGATGGTGGCTGGAAAATGGAGGCGGAAGACGCCGACACCGTGGTAGTAAAGCGCGGTGGAGTACGTGGGGCCCTAGCTAGTTTCTTTGGCATGAACCGAGGCTACAGCTTCCGTCTTGCTGGAGTTGACTCCCCAGAGACCTCGCACGGTAGTACCAGTTATCACGCACCACAGCCTGGAGCGGAAAATGCCGCTCAGGCAGTGCGCCAGATTCTAGCTGGAGCCAAGAACGTTCAACTGATGTACGACCCCAGCCAGACTACTTATGGTCGTATGATGGGTGCCGTCATTGTCGACGGTCAGAACTTGAACTTCCAGTTGGTTCGTCAGGGTCTCGCCGCCCATCTGCCTTTCGGTAAGTACGAAGACAGTATTATCAACTACGGCGCCCTAAAGGGCGCAGAAACCCGAGCGTACCAGACTAACCGGGGCATCTGGGCTCAGCCATGGGCGCGAGCCTTTTACGAGCACTCAGAAGCCAGCGGCAACAGAGTTACCTTCAACACGTTGGCGAAGACCAGCAGCATCGTGCAGAACGCCGGCACCATGAGTATGCTTAGTATGATGGAGGGCGCACAGCGTAACGGACAGTTTACTGAACGCGATACGCTGGTAGCCCGAGAGCTAGGCGCAAGTTACCGAGTAGGTGCAGACAAGGTAGAGCCGTGGGTGATGAGCGCGCCTAGCAGGCCGTCTCACAGCTACATGACTGAGCAACTTGCTGACATCTCTCACTTTACGAAGACCAAGGGCAGAGGTCACTTGCAGAACAAGTTCAGTACCCGAGGGAACTACGGGAAGTTGGATAACTCCATGGTACTTGATACACTGGGGACAACAGACAACATCTGGACTCGCAGAAGGTACGGATCATTCGAGACTTACCAAAGCAGCAAGGTGTTGGGTAGAATGAGAAAAGAGCGGGCAGCAGCCGCTCAGCGCCAGGCACTCAGGGCTCTCAACGAGTCCCCCATCGGCCACCATAGGATGTAACAATGCTAGAAAGCATGCTGAAGAGTACTTTCGGATCCTATACCCAGGGTGGTGCCGCATGGATGGCTGGGTTTGAGCCTATCCGCAATACCGGCAATGGCATCCACTATGGTGGGTACAATCTCATCTGGAACAAGCAGCCTGGTTCGTTCATGCCTGTTCGAGAGGCAAGCACCCAGGGTATCGGCAAGTGGGGACGCGTTGCCGGTAGCTCGCTTGGTGGTCTAGTCAGCGGCTATTACATCTACAAGGGTGTCAAAGAAGACGGGTTGGCTGGCGGTAAGGACGCTGCTGTCTGGGACGTTGCTACGTCCTCAGCTATCGTGCGCTTCGCCTACGGGGCGATGGGGACCTCAGGAGCAGCAGCAGGACCTGGTTCTGGCGCAAGGGCTCGCATGGCTATGCTCGGAGCAAAGCCTGCTGGAGCCAAGATTGTCTTCGGCGGCGGCGGCGGCATGCTGCTGGGTATCAGCCGCTCGCTCGGAGCTGGTGTTGGCGCCACTATGGGTCAAGCCGTGCTAGGTACCCCAGGTGCGTTTATCGGTGGTTACGTTGGAGCCGCTCCCATTAGGTTCGCTGCTACCCATCCACTATTGGCCGGCGGTATGGCTGCTGGCGCAGTGGCTGCTGCCGTGGGGTACGGCACGTACTCTGTGGTGAAGGGCACGTACCAAGCTGGCGCTGCCCATAGGCAAGGCCAGCGAGGAATTAACACAAGTGGCTCCATGGCGGCGTTCATGACCAGTGGCGCCCAGACTATGCGCGCGCGGGCTGTCCAGGCGATTCACAAGAGTCACCTAAATGCCCGAAGCGCCCTAGGTCAAGAGGCGGGCTTTATGCATGCGCCCGGAAAGAATTACCACAGTATGTACAGATAATGCCTGATCGAATTAAAAGACTAATGACACTGCTTGAGCAGCTAGAATCTACTAGTGAGCAGAGTGATGCTCTCAAGACCCTCTTCTACGTTTTCCCGGGCCTTGCGCTAATTGCCAGTGAGGAGGGGGATATTATCGCAGCGAGCAGCGGTTGGGCAGACGCCATCGGTCGAACTTCCGAGGAGTTGGCGAACTGTTGCTGGAAATGCATGGTGCATCCAGATGACGCTGAATCCACTGCTGAGGCTGTACGACAGATGCATGACGATGATATCTTTGGTTTCGTAAACCGATGGGTTCATGTTGATGGTTCCTTCGTAACTCTAAAGTGGGTGTGCGCCAGCTGGGTGGATGTTGGAGACCGAAAGCTTACCATCACGGTAGCTGAAGTAATCGAAGACGGAGCACTAAATGCCTGAGGATAGAATTACCTTGCTGACGGAGATCAAATTGCTACTGCAAGAAGAACTTTCTGACGTTCGAGAAGCTATGCATGAGATTAAGCTAGAGTTTGCGTCTCTACGAGGCGACACTATTGCCCGAGCTGAATTTCAAAAGGCACTAGATGTTGAGCGAGACAAGCGAGAACTTACCGAAGCAGAAAGCCGACAGAAGCGCGAGACACTAGAGAAGGATATCGCCGAGCTGAAAACAGCTCAGGCGAGTATGGCGACTTCTATGAAAATCTACATCGGTCTTGCTGGAGCTGTTGCTGGAATTATCGGCTCTGGGATTGGTGCGTTGCTGTTTGCCGCCTTGGCCTGACTGTGGACTTTGCTGAACGCCAGCACTACTCTGAGCAGATCCTAGGTGCGGCAGCCTGGGAGGCGAAGCGTGTGATCGTTGTGGGCTCTGGCATCTGGTTTGATGGACTTGAAGGGTCCATCATCAACTCGCTGGTCGACAAGTACCATGCCTTCACTACCGAAGTTTATGTCCTTCCGGCTCTCCGCGCACTCTTTCAGAATGGCGGCTTGATCCAGTTTGTAGACTTTGGGCCACCGGCGCGTGCGACAGCAATGCTGAGCACCAAGCAACCATCACCAGATCTAATCTACCTTGTCGAAGACTCTCCCGGTGTGCACCTTTACGACTGGAGCACCATGGTCGAGCCCTTTATCGGCGGATCTTGTCCTGTAATTCTTCTTGGAGACACTAGTGCCGACACTTGATACCATTCGAGAGAAGCTTTACATCGAGAACGAGTACGGAGTTTCGTACCAGGACCCAGATGCTCGACTTGCTGACGAGGACATTCAGTTTCTTGTAAACAATCACGACATCGAAACGGACAGGCATAGAAGTTGCATCAACTGCCAGGCTCGCCAGATCATCAAGTACCATGGCCGCAGGGACAAAGACGATGTCCCGATCAATGAATTCAGGGTTCCCTGCAAGGGTATCGCCAAGAGTCTTCCTCCAGGTAGTGCCGCTGCGTTGCGCAGAATGATTACTGAAGAGGGCATGGACCCCGAGCGCGCCAAGTTGCTGCTGATGAGCACTGTTGACCCAGTCGCCTGGGCGTCTCTCATGTTCGGCTTCGACGACTCCGAGCGCACGTGGCACCTACGAAGCTATCAGAAAGAGCAGCTTCGATGCACTAGTGAGAAGATGGTCGTTCGCGAGGGTCGCCGTAGCGGCAAGACCTTCATCGTGGCACTCAAGCTCATCTACTTGGCTCTCAACCGTGAGGTCCAGAAGGGTCGTAGCGCCGAGACCGGCGAGCCTATCGTTACAGGTCCGGAGATCATGGTAGTCACGCCTTTCCAGTCTCAGCTACTAAACATCTTCGACGAAATGGAGAAGCTGCTGAAGCGCAATGCCGATTTGATGAAGCGCTGCACCACCAGCACTGGTGGTTCGCTGTACGTTAAGACTCCGTTCTTTCATATGGATTTCGATAACGGAGCCGTCATTAACGGCTTCGTTTCTGGTGTTGCTACCAAGGCCGATGGTAGTGGTGGTGGTACCATGCGTGGTCAGAACGCGCAGGTTGTGTACGTCGACGAGATGGACATGATTCCGGAGGAGACTCTAGACAAGGTTGTTATCCCGATTCTCCTAACCGACTTGCTGGGTGAAGTAACGTTCATTGCTACTAGTACCCCAATTGGCAAGCGCGCTAAGTTCTATGAATGGTGTATGGATGATCCCACCTGGAAGGAGGATCACCTACCCAGTACCGTGCTGCCGCAGTGGGAAAAGAACAAAGCCACCTTCGAGTCAGAAGGCAACGAGGAAAGCTTTAAGAGCGAGTACATGGCGCTGTTCATTGATGCAGCCTATGGGGTATTCAAGCCCGGCTATGTCTACAACTGCATGAAGGACTACAAGTACGAAGACTGCCTGAACCCACGATGGTGGAGGGACGGCGGCGGCGTGCTAGACAGAAGTAACCTCGTCACCTGCATCGGCATCGACTGGAACAAGAATGCAGGAACAGAGTACGTGGTCATCCAATACGACTCCAACTCCCACAAGTTTGTCATTGTTGATGTAGTTAACGTCGGAGCCTCAGAGTTCTCTTCCGTCCGGTGGAAGGAAGAGGTCATCCGCTTGAACTACAAGTGGAAGCCCGACTACATTTACGCCGACGAAGGCTACGGGCACACCATCATCGAGGACTTGAAGGTGATGAGCCACCAGGTTGCTGTCGGACCCAAGAGGACCCGGCGCGATGTTGAGACTGCCAAGATCAAGGACAGACTGGTGTCTTTCAACTTCAGCTCCAAGGTCGAGCTACGCTCACCTGTCGACGGCACCCCCATCACGAAGTCTGGAAAGGACTTCTTGGTTGAGTTTGCAGTGCGAGTCCTGGAGGATGGGATTCTATGGTTTCCAGAGTCCGAGGTCCAGCTGCGCAAGGAACTACTCAACTACGTCATCCTTAGGCGCTCACCTACAACTAACAAGCCAGTGTACGGTCCGGAAAGCAGTAAGGTTGGCGACCACCGTCTTGACGCCACCATGCTGGCACTTGCAGGTATCCAGTTGCAAAATGGTTTGTACTCTGCCAAGGCGCTAGTGTCTAGTGCTCCCAGGTTCTTGGACAAGAACACTCTTGAAGAGCGTTTGCGTCGAAAGGACCAAGACCCTGACTCTCCTGGAGCCAAGGTTCTTGGAATCCTTAGGCGTCAGCAGACTGCTTTCCCTGGTGCCATCGACATCTTGCAGTCCCACCGCGTTGGCGAGACTCCTGCCGAGGCTATGAAGCGAGGCGGGCAGACCCAGCGTCGTACTCGCGTTCACGGACGAGCACGAGGTAGAATGCAAGAAGAGCAGCAGACCGTCGAGCAATGGCTCAAGGGCAAGGCTGCAGACTACCGAGGCTACGCCGACGACACTGAACACCAGTACGAGGAGTCAACAACTCCCAGCTCACACATGGTGAGTCGTCGTCGGAACAGGAGTCGAGGCATTAGCAGGAGAAGAAGATGAAAAGATTGAACTTGCTTAAGAGCGCTGTTGACGCTGTTGGTTCCGGCGGGCGCAGTAACGGATTCTTGGCCAGTACTCTCGGAGGAGCTTTCATTGGCTCTATGGCTGGGGCAGTGATGGGCGGCTCGGATGGACGATGGAGCGGAGCTATTGGCGGCGGGCTCACCGGTGTAGCCGCTGGCGCTGGTATCTCACGATTTGCTGCCAAGGGCAGTAGTTTCTCCCAGGGCATGCTACAAGACATGAAGAAAAGAGGTGGAGCCAGGATTGACGAGGCTATCAAAAGCGGAAAGCTTACTCCCGACAGCCCAGTCGTAAAAAACTTTAAGGCCGGTCACAATAGACTGAGAAACGCAGTGCGCGGTTTCCACAAGAAGGAAAATCGTAACGCTATATTTCGTAGCGGAGCGCTACTTGGCGGTGGTGCTTTCGGGCTTATGTTTGCTGGCAACGGGAAGTCCCATAAGCGTGGCTTTAACGCCAACCGTGGAAATGGCTTCAGAAGGTAATCATGGGTTTGAAACTTTACAATGATGACAAGACGATTTACGGGGCACTCCCTGTTCAGAAAGCTTCGGAAGATAGTCGGTTCGGTCCACAGCGAACTCACAGCGACGGACGCCTCGGTGGCGCCTTCGAAACTGTCGTATATATTCGCAATGACGATCCTAGTACTTACTACACCGACATCGTAATGAGCTATGAAAGCGAACTCTACAATGATGTTGGAGAGTTCGGTGATAGCGGATGGGGAATCAAGTACATGTACGGCGAACGTCGCCCGACAGAAGCCGAGTGGGACGAGGTTCGCAGCGGTGAGCCGTTGGCTCTGCCTGACGTCGGCAGCACTGTAGCTGCCGACACCTACACCTACCATCCATTCTGGATGAGGGTTTACTGTCCTGGCGACACAGCAGCACAGCTGCGAGAGAACCAGAGACTTCGCATCAGCTACTACGAACGGAAGGTTGGCGCCTGATGGCAAGAAAGATTCCTGATCTGAACATCCCTCTGCTAGAGGACTTGTATCATCCGGACTTCGACCCGACCCGACTACCCCTTAATCGCTCCCCCGCAGTAGAGGCTCCTGATACGAAGGAGATCGAAAGGAAGCTGAAGGAGGTCGAAGCCAGGTTGTTTTCGGGCGATACTCCTGCGCCACTAACAGCCGACGAGGCTGCAGCTGTCGAACTCCAGGTCGATGAACTTCAGTCTGCTATCGCCACGACAAGACGTCGGGTTGCTAGCATCAGGTCTAAGATTGAGAAGCAGGCTGTTCCCGAAGGACAGCCTGAGATTAGCTTTGCTGTGGACCTGAAGAAGAAGGCTCGATTGCGTCGCGCAATCCAAAAGTCCTTCGGCATTAAGCCAGAAGCCCTCACGTACAGCATGTACGCTGCAGCCCTGGCCGCAAAGCGCGAGATCGAAGAGTCAGAAGCTGACGATTACACTTCTGGAAACTGGGAAGACTGATGGGATTTTTGAAGAAGGCTGCCAATGAAGAGGATTCCTCTGAAGAGACCGAGCAGCTTGAAGAGCAGTACATGAAGCTATTCCCCAAGATTGGAAGAGACTTCGTACACAGAGAAGACCTGGAGGCTATCCTCCGGCAAATCATGGCTCTTCTAGATCCTGCAGGCCTAGCGCCAATTGACATTACAGATGACTCTGAAGCTCGTGGTCGAGCCCGCGAGTACAAAGTATTCCTAGATGACGACAAGAGTGGCGCTGAAGTCTACCCCGATCTCATCAAGCTTGAGGACGAGTAATCATGTCAGTGCCTAGTGGCGCCCCGCCGATCAACTACGACAACCCACACCTGTACGAGCATCTTGCTTTCATCGTTGATGAATTCGAGAAGGCAGCGCTACGCAGTGGGACTCGTCAAGGAATGTTGGTTACCGCCCAGGGTCCGCTACAGGCAATGGATATGGTGCTTGCTAGTTCCGCCAAGGCGCTCGCCATGGGTAGAACTGCTAATGCCAAAAGAGTTAGCGACCCAGAAGAAACAGACGCCGGCGCCCAAGTGCACAATGACATCAACATCATTGCTGCAGACGAAAGCGGGGAGCTGCAAACTGAAGGCTGCGCAGATAGCGAGCTAGGCAACGAGACTGTCGAGATCAAGCCTCCGTCCTTTGTCGTAGGTACGTCTGGGTCGATTGGTTTTGATGCTGACGTCAACGATCTCCTCAACGGACCACACGACTCCAGCAAGAAGATCGATGCGCTAGGAGATTACCTGAGCGAGTGTCTTGGCTGTGACCTTCGACTAACTTTTGACTGGCAGCTCCAGCCCCTGGACCTGCTAGGTAGCGTTGGTGACCTGCTCGGCGATATCAACTTGGCCCTCGATAAGTTCGAGGGCTTCCTAGACCCGTTCGACTACCTAGTCGATCTGTGTGACTTGCTGAATGGTCTGAACTTTCTCTGCATCCCTGACCTTGTGATGATTCTCATGTCACTGAAGATGCTCCTGAAGTCCTACCTGACATTTCAGCTTGGCCTCAAGATTGACTGGACGCTTCTTATTGGTCCGCTCCTCAAGCTTATCTTGGGGGCCATCAGCACTTTGCTGCAGCAAATCGCTGGCATTATCGTAGCGCCTCTTGATTGTGCATACGCTGCCCTAATGACTGTAGCGAAGCTACAAGATGAGCTTGTGCAGACTGCGGCCGTTGCCAATGCTGTGGCGACGCGGGCTGCTGACAGAGTTACTGGCGGCGGCGATGACGGGGTACTCGATGATTTCGAAGGCACTGTAGATAGCAGATGGAAGAACCTATCTCCTGACTCAGAGACTGTGGATGCTCGCAACGACAAGTTCGACATTGACATCCCTGCAGTCAGCAGCAGCACTAGCGTTGGCTCCAGCGAGACTTTTGTTTCCGTGATCCAGGGCTTTGAAATCGATGCCAACACCACGCTCCCAGAAGCGGTAGAGTCCCCTGACTTCACCAGAGCCAATCCGTTCAAGAAGCTTGCCCTCACCGTGAGGGAAGCAAAGAACTTCATCATGTCGCTGGTTCGGAAGATCCTGCTGGCCAATGACAGCCTACAAGGGCTGGTCAGTGGCTCTCTCGGGCTATCGCTAGGTAACCTGGGGTTGCTGCTGTTTGTCAAAGACCAGGTCAATATGATCCTCCTAATCATCAAGCTCCTCTCCCAGAACAGGGATGTGGGAGACTGGTGCTCGTACTTGGAAGAGAACCCTGCTATTCTGGAGCGAGAACTTAATGGCCTTAGAGTCGTACCTACAAAGGAATCTCTCCAGCTTGTGCTTGGCGCAGAAGTTGTGGGGGAAGTGAAGACGTGCTTTAATGACCGTAGCCCAACCCAAAATGCGCTACTAAAGCAGTGGGTTGCTGACCTTAAGCGTGATGGGAGTAGCTGATGTCATTCATGCAGGAACTTGATCAAGCGCTAGCGCGTCTAGATGATGCCAGCGCCAGGCCGACGCAGGCGGAACTAACAGACGCCACGAAGCAGATGACCCCTCCATCGGTCCTCAGGGTTAAGGACCGCACCATCGCTTACTCTGAGCGACACCGTGGACAATGGTTCCGTCCCGAGTACGACTTCGATGAGATCCAGATCGCCCAAGATACTGACTCCTATCTGTTCCGTGCCATCCAGAAGAAGGTTGGTCGCGTAATCTGCGCGGGCATGTCGTTTACTGGGCCAAATCCAGAGACAGTGCTGTATGTCAAGAACCGCCTCAAGGCTATGAGCTGGGCTGCTCAGCGCCCCTGGCAGGCGCTGGTCTGGGACACATTCCACGACCTGTTTCGCTACAGTAACTGCATGTGGGTCAAGAAGCGTAGCGCCCAGCTATCTCCCGGCAGCACTCGCAAGGACATTAACGGCACTCAGGTAGAGCCTGTTGCAGGCTACTTCATCTTGCCGTTCGAGACATTGGAGTTCAAGACCAAGGCCAATGGTGAGTTCAAAAAGGTTTTGCAAAAGATGCCCAACGGAGAGAAGAAGGAATTCTTCCCCAGGGACGTGGTTCACT
>Ga0208013_1000626_pt1 | contig 18809 bp, 25 predicted proteins | sample 16_taG_FD_184091 | JGI IMG/M metagenome (GOLD analysis project Ga0208013, IMG submission 184091) | Marine viral communities from the Subarctic Pacific Ocean - 16_ETSP_OMZ_AT15313 metaG (SPAdes) (version 2) | ecosystem: Environmental > Aquatic > Marine > Oceanic | place: Pacific Ocean | collected...
ACTCCGGCTTTTAAGCGACCGCAGGCGTCTTTAGGGTTTGTATCTTTAGTATCAGCGCGGTAGGTCTTTGTGTCTTCCGGGATGTGTTTAGTTGTATCTACCGAAACGGAGTTGATTACGTTTAACACTGCATTTGGTTGCTTATTAGGGTTATCAAACGCTGGGCAATCAGCAGGCAAGTAAATGACAGGTATCCCTATCCATTTAGCGGTGGCGATCTCCGCTGCTGTTCCTTTGCTTGTTTCCCATCCCGGCAGGACGCAGATGCTTTTTGCTTTTAATGTGATTTCGTTTAAGTCACGAAACGCGATGGCTCGCATATTTCCGCTTAGTTCGTGCGTCTGTGAGAGCGGAGGGTTTATTCCTACTTCTCTATCTAGGCGAGCAGGGTTAATGCACTTGACGCCTGTTGCTGTTAACCAATTTTCAACAGCGTCAAACGCGGCGAAATTCAGTCCCGGTATTCCGTTCATCTTGCCAGCGATGTAAACAGGAGGAACAAAGTCTTTTGTGTAATCGTTCATAAAGGTATAAATTAGTCTTTTTCTTTGATGGTCACTTTTTTAAGCGGGATGCCGAACTCAGGAGAGAGTTCAGCGTCATCGTATTTAGGGTGTCCTTCGTAAACCTCGATCTGCTCGTAAATGAAATCTGGAACAGCTAAAGATTTCAGTTGTTTAATCTCTAGTTGAGCGGCCCTGACGAAGCTCTTAGCTTCGGTTTTTACTTTTTTAGCGAGCGCGATCTCTTCGTTGCGGATTCTGGTTCCTTCTGTATGGTCAACAGGAGTCTTAACCAATAAGTATCTGGGTTTAGTTGTGTCTTTCATTTTTTTTGATTAGTTAATTTTCTTTCCAGTGTTTTGATGACCCGATTTTTTGCTTCTCTGGCAAAGCTAAAACCGCTTGAACGTGATCTTTTGTTTTTTGCATCGCCACCTGAGCCTCCTCGTAATTCTCGAACTTGTTCTTACGGGAGGAGAATGGATAAGGGTATCTACTAAGGGATGACGTAAGTTTCTTTGCTCCGGTGTAAAAGTCATACATCGTGCCTATAGGTCCGTATTCGTTTGCCACGTAATAGAAGTTATCGCGCTTATTTAGCTTGATTTCGCTGAGTATCATCAGCTCATTGTTTGAACTTGCTTTTTTTGGCTTTCGGTCAACAGCCCTGAGTTCAAAAGCAATGATTTGGACACAAAGATCCCATCCCCGGCATGAGCGCAGAAGCGGTCCGAATACCCGGATAATGACGCGATAAAATAAATGTCCCGCATGATAGGGTCAGGGATTACTCTGACGAACTTCCCTTTGGTTAGGTTCCTTGAGTCAACTAAGACTTCTCCTGATCGCTCGGGGTCATCCTCCACCGTGATCCCTTTTAGTTCTCCTGTATCTATAATTCGCATAAGGTGTAATTAGTTTACTGGTTTTATTGTTTGTGTCTAGCTTTTTTTGCTATTTTTTAACTTTAGCACCTCACGGAAAAGATGAGCAATATCTGACTCATCAAGAGCGGGGACCGCACCATTTTGAGCAAACTCACACTCATTACTACACAGTATAGGCTTACAAGATGGCGACAATGCAGCGTTCACGTAATCAGCCTCTATGATTTTAGGAATGTTGTCGTAGATCATAAGTTCGGATATGGCTCCGTCGCTCTGAATATAAGCGCGATACCCAATTGCTCTTCCGCACCGTTCGAGCAACTCTCGGTAATGCTCTGTTTCGCTCTGTGTTTGATCGTCCATTTTTACTCAACTTGGTTAAAATTGTTTTCCTCTCGTGGTTTTTCGTTCTTGGTTTTGTCTAGTCGTTTGACCTCTCTCTTCCACTCAGGTGTTCCTCGTAGATATTTCTTTGATGCTCGTTGCCCAAATGTTTGGCCGCTTATTAAAACCGCTGAAATCAGAATCAGCGCGGCGGCGAACCCGGAACAAACGAGGGTAATAAGCAATCGGGTAAATGGCAATATATTTCTCACGGGTCGCTCCTGATTTTTGGTGTCCTTGCTGAAATGAATTCCCACGTTTCAAGAAGCTTCGGAATCGTCTCTAAACCATCCTTTAGTTTCTCGGGCATCGACCAGTTATGGAGCTTGATCCACGTTCCATCTGGCAACTCCCCCGCAAGGTCGATTTCGTAACCCCACCATTGTTCGTGATGCGACACGGAAACGCATACCTGCATTCCCCATTTGTCGTCATTGAGTCGGCAACGGGTCGGTGTCTCAAATCGCTTGAAGAAACATCGGGCGGTCTTTCGGAGTCGGTCAGGGCATTCCTTCCATCCCTCGTTCTCCAACAGTGAACAGGCAGATGATGCCGATAACTGAGCATCAGGCGCTTTTTGTGTGTTTGTGGTCATAGATTCGGTATCAAGTGTGTAACCGAATGCCTCGGCAAAGCGTTCAAGGAACCCAATGTTGTCACACTTGGTTTCGGGATCGTCGGCCCGTGGTGTTAATTTATTTTTAGGCACGACATTGCAAATGTCTATTATTTTTTCAGTTTCAGTCAAGATATTTTTTCACATATTGAGGGGTCTATTTGTGAAATTCTTATTTTCGTTCCTCGTTCATCGTTCTCTGTGGGTGAAATCATGCTCATATAATATAGATTCGTGGTATTTTGGGCGGTCACTCGCCCAGATCGCATATGCAGAAATCTCCAACCCAAGCGGCACAGATACACTTTCGCGGTCCTTCCGGCATTCCTGTTGACGCGTTGATTGATATACCGAAGGTCAGGTCGCCATTTACGCACATTGTCGGGTAACGAGGATCTTCCGCTTCAACATGCACTTGCAGGTCTTTGTCCGCGCCGTCCGGAGCGCGAAGCGAGATCCCGACCATGCGGAGAGCCTTTCTCGGGTTAGACTCGATCCAATCCCACGGACGAGAAGTCGGCTCATAGGATTTCGGGAGGAGTTGTTCCTCCGCTACACAAGCAGCTTTGTAGAGTCCGAGAGCTTCGGCGTAGTGGGCAGATTTGTAGAGGCCGAGTGCTTGGGCATGATTGGGTCTTCCATTAGCGTCTTGCTCCTCGTATTGCATGTCGCCGCGATCCATCGCGTTCTTTGCCAGTAATCTTAGCTCATGGGCCAGACCTTGTAGGGCTCGCTCCACATCGGAGCGGGAGGATTTCTCGATTTTTGCTTTCATAAATTTAATGGTCGAACATATTGTTGGTTTTTAGTGGCTTACAAATGTTACCGAAACGTATTTCGGGAACATATTGAGGGGTGCGAGTTGTGAAGTTTTATATTCATTTCTGTCCTTGGATGTAATCTTTCAAAGCCTCAGCCTCTTTTTTATTATCTGGACCAAGCCGATGAATTCGCGGTATCAGGAAATCGTCAACTGAAAAATATCTTGGGATTAAAGGAGCCTCGTGAACTCGTCCATCAATACATGACCGCATCACTCGTTGGGTCTCAAGATCAATGTAGCGATCCCATGCTGTGACCGCCGAGTCAACTGCCACCTCCTCTGCCTCGACCCGCTTCCATGTCTGACCAATATCACGACTCGCGTGGTTAACTATGAACCACACAAGCACAACTGTGTATATGACGATTGCAATTGCGGTTACTTTCATGGTTGTCATATTTGTAATTAGTAAAGATTTTTTGTGGAACGCCGAGGCTCCATTAGTGTTTTTTTTGCGGTAGCAAGATAAAAAAGAGAGTGACCATAAACAAGGCAATGTCGTCGATGTATATTATGTCGTAAACAGTCATTTATCGTCGTCTTCCGAGGGTAGCAACAATCGTCTTTGTTTGTATTCTTTGTGCCGTGCGATTCGACGCTTACGCGCCGCTAAACGGACGCGAAGTTTGAATATCAGGTGGGTGATCCCGTTTTGTGTCGGTTTCATGTTGTTGGTTTGCTTGATGCGATGCGTGACTTTGCGATATTGAAATAATCAGGGTTAAGCTCAATTCCCACAAAATCGAAGCCCTCTTTTACTGCTGCCTTCCCCGTGCTGCCGCTACCCATATAAGGGTCTAGGACAACGCCACCCGTAGGGGTGATGAGGCGACATAGGTATTGCATAAGGGCTGTGGGTTTGACTGTTGGGTGATTGTTACGATTACTCGGCTTCTGATTCCTTGGTGTTCCATCGCCGTTTTTTGATAGTCTTGTCCCTTCCGAAAAAGTTGTCTGCTTCTCCTCAAAACCCTCAAGCCCCTCGTCGCGATCCTTCTTGCTTGCCTTGGCGCAGTAGAAGAAGCGGGCTGCTGAGCCTCCGTTGTCGTTGTGACCCTTTGGAATGTCGCCATCGCTCCGTGCATTTCCCCAGTCCATCGGGTTTGCGTTAGTGCCACCACGCGCAGCCCTCTTACTTGGCTTCGTCTCCGGAAACAAGTCCATCACCTCCTGCTCGCCTGAGTGGATAAGGTTGGCGGGGAAGCGACCTGTGACCTCGGTAGCTGGAACGTCACATGGATACTTATTGTCTCCGTGCCTATAGTTATTCCAACGGGACATGCCCTCCTGATTAGTAAGCACCTCTGTACCCACCCGACACCCATCAATGTTAATCCCGCCTGTTCCCCACTTGAGGACATTAGCGGCCACCGTCTTTTCCGAGAGAGGCTTACGGGCAAGCGTGAAGAACTCACAGGCTGGTTTTAGGGCTGTTCCCCAGCCGTCCCATTGCTTGGCGGATTCGGTTGCGGGGGCTGTAATGTTGATCGGTTTGTTAGGTATTTCATTCATTGCATGGACAACGTGCTTACTCCTATCTCGACTGTTTGAACTTACGCCCACGACCTCACGCTCTGCCCCAGCAGACTTATCAATCGCCTTACTGATATTCAGGCTCTTCGGGAATCCGCTCCCATAAATCCAACTCACCACATCACGTATCTCAAAGCCAGCGTCCTCGATGTTCACCACCATTCGGTGTTGCGTCCGAGTGCCGCAAGCGATCAAAGCATGGCCTCCGGGCTTCAGCACTCGCATGGCTTCTTGCCAGACCTCGACCTTGGGAACGTCATAATCCCACTTCTTAGCCATGAAGCTAATCCCGTAGGGTGGGTCAGTTACAATGCTGTCCACGCTGTTATCTGGTAATGCTTTCATCTGCTCTAGGCAGTCTCCGTTTAGTAATTGCATGTTTTTATGTTGTGTGGTTGGTGTTCTGCAAAGAAATCTCGAATCCGTGGGCGCGTAATGCCCTCATAACCTTTGACCATTGGGCCACAGGTGTCTCGTTGAAGCGGTCGATGTAGAGGTCGCCAATTTCATGCGCCATCCTCTCACCAGCCATCCTATCTTGATTGCTCATGGTCAGATCGCTGTGGTGTAATTCGCCCTCCATTTTCCGAAGCTGCCCCATAATTTCAACGGGGGGGCGAACACGGGCAGGCATCGAAACGCCACTAGCGTTTAATTTCTTTTTCATATTGTTGGTTTTCAGTGACTTACAAATGTTGCCGAAACGTATTTCGGGAACATATCGAGGGGTCTATTTGTGAAAAAGGTCGTTTCGTTCTTTGATGGTTTCGCCGTCTTTTTCGATCTCGACGGGTAGCCATACGGCAAGCCCGACAATCATGATCACGGCGGAGATTCCCGCCAAAATGAAAGCGCAGGAGATAAATGCGGTCAGCGAACAAGGCGTGGATTCCAACCCCTGCCTCGCTTCGCTCGTTGTGGTGGCATCACTCATGCGTTATGTGAACAAAGCACAGACTCTTCAACATACAGATGAGAGCTAGTGTTTGCCAAAGCTTCCGCCTGCTCCTTATCCAAAAAGACGGCCTCCACGGTAGCACCCATTCCCCTATCTTCCTCGACCACCACATAACAAGGCGGTTGATTCAATTCCTTACACTCCTTCGTCGTTTCAGTCATGATTCACCTTTCCGTTATCCAAGGGGAATTTGTGCAGGTGATCGCGCCAAGCGTTGTTTGCTGCCTCCGTTCTTTTTGAGTCAACGTGCGCCCATGGGTCGCGGTCATAAATACATGACCCCAAGACCATCGCCATCTGTTGAGATACCACCCTAAGTGATTCTAGCTCATTCTCTGCTTTGGTTAGCATGTTGGCTAGGTTGTAGTTGTCGTTTTCTAGGCTCATAAAATATAAAAATGGATAACTAACGGAGCAGAACAAGGCGATGCATGGAATAGCTGCCCGGTGGCGCTATCCGTGCTTTCAATAGTTTCTGGTGGGCATCTATCCATGATCTTGTGCGTTATCCAGTAAAATTGCAGCCCTTTCCGTTGGCGAAGTCTAAGTCTTCCTTCATTTCGTCTAAGCGTTCCTGCATTAATCTCTGCGCCATCTCAAAGCCCTGCGCGAACGCGAACCTTATGGCCTCGCTTTGAGCGCGTTGCTTAAGCAAGCAATCGCTTGGGTAATACATTTCTTGGAACTCCAAGGCTTTTCTTTGTGCTTCAAATTGGTTTTTCGTATTCATGAGTTCTGCTTAATACTGGTCAGCCAGCGTGAGAGCCACCCCTTCATCCGTTCGGGCTTCGTGTATCGCTTTCCAGTTTCCCCTTGGCCTCGGCAGCGGCACAGCCACTCTCCACCAGTCGGCAGAGTCGTTGGAGTCCCCGTATAGGGTGTGTTCCAGCGAGATCCCGATGTTGTAGGTTCCATGAGGAAGGAGAGCGATAAGCGTTGAAGCGATGCGTTTCTCGCACGTTAGGTGCATGTCGTGATTATAGAACTTCGCCTCTTCGCCATCCTCGCTGACGAATGTTGATTGACCGTTCTCGCCATCAGTCGCTTCAATGCAAGTCCACCGCTTCGGCTCTTTGGCGTAGTAGTAGGTTTTACCTTTGTGCGTTTTCATGGTATTGGAATTTGAGTGGACGCCCCATGTCTGCAAGGTCTGCGTCTTCCCTGAGTTGTTTTCTTGAAAGCTCGGCATCCTTCATCCCCGCATCGTATCCTCTTTGAAATGTCGAAAGCTGCTTCTCTTGCGAAGGGTGGGCGTGACCGCTTCGACTGGTCAATGCCTCCCATGCAATCCTGATTCGGTGTCGTATCGTGAGTCTCATATCAAAAATGGAGAACAATCAGTCGCTACCAACCTCGCCATGCTCGGTGGCAGGACATGGACCGTTCTCCAAAGCAACAAGAAGAGCCTCCACGCGTTGCCTCGCCGTGGCGTTTGCCACCCTCCAAGCCTCATGGCACTCCAAGTCATACCAGTATTTGCCTTCACCCGTCAGACCCACTAATGGACAGAGCGCAGTAATGAATGCGACTTGCCCATCATAGTCTAGCAATGCCTCTGCCTTTCGCGTGGCGTTGAGGTCATCGCAGTATTTGGGAATATCGTGGCACATGCGCTGCATTCCTTCGGGGTCGATCCACCACTTGTCTCCCGTAGCCCATCCTTCCGTTGCCGCCTTGCAGTCGGGGTGGTCAGGTGATTTCCACCCACAGAGGGCGGCTAGTTTCTCGTTTAGTTCTTGGTTGTTGTTCATTGTAGTAATCAATTAAAATGGAGAACAAGTCGCGGATGCCCGACCCCTACGGGGCGGCATCACAGTTGGCGTTCTCTTCGTCATCTCCGCGAAACTCTCTCCACTCATGGAGATTGGTTGTCGCCTCATAGCTCTCCCTGAGGATTTGCTCACGGGTATTCTCTGACAGTTCGGGCCAGACAGAGGCCAAGGCGCGGCAAACAGCCAATGTGCCGCCCGTGTCTCGGTGGTGGACGTATCGGGCCGCAAAGACAAATGCGGTCTGGACGACATCGGGAAGAGGGTGAGTTGGTTGTAATTTTGCTTTTTGCATGATTTTTTTGTGGAACGCCAAGGCTCCGTAAATGTCCTTGTGGAATGTTTCTTAGGATTTACGCTCCACCAAGGGGACGGTAAGAGACGGCTACCAGCCGTCAGATAGATTATGCTTAGAGTGGTTGTTGCCTCTCAGATGAAGATTATGCAGCAACAGCATCAAACAGCAAGACATTTCTGAATTATTTTCCGCAATTCAAAAAGAGGGTTTCATTTTTCTCCTCCCTCAATTAAGTTCTCTAACGCGCCGATGATTTCTTCGACTCTAGGTTCGTCTAGTTCAGAGTTGCAATGCTCTTCACTCCACTTTGCGTAACCGTCTGTAACCGCTGTAAAGCGGTCGTCTAGGTCTTCAGATGACTGCCAAAACAGGGGATTAAACACTTCCCAACCATCCATGTAATGCTCCTTGCCGCTCAACTGAGTGGCTGCTCGGGCTGCTAGTCATGTGTAGGGGCAGTTGATGTAGATGATTTCGTCTGAGTCTAGGGTCTTTGCAAACTCTAGTAGCTGTGTATTGGTTAGTGTCATTGGTTGTGGTAGTTGATGATAATTATGAGACAGGAAGGAATCGAACCTCCACCTTTTTACCATACTGATTAGTCGCTAACACAACGCTTGGGGCGTTTGTGCTGCCGTTACACCACTGTCTCAAAGTCTTTGTTTTTGATTTGCTTCAATGAAGATTATGCAGCAACAGCATCAAACAGCAAGACATTTCTGAGTTATTTTTCTTTTGTCTCAATGCTCTTTTGAAGTAAAGGAAACGAAGTGAAACCAGATCGAGAGAAGTTCGTGAAACAGCCCCCCTTCCCCCCGCAAGGGAGGAAAGGAGAGCTAATCAAGTGAAACCGAGTCTCGGTCGTCCGCATGAAACAAGATCAACCGTAAATACCTTTTGAGTATCCAATCCTAGCTCTCATCAAGCTAGTTGATCCGCGCCCCCCAGTGCTAACTGGCTGAGATTTGGATTGTCCCTCTACCGTAGGGGCTACCTACAGAGGGATCACTGGTCCCGACTTGTTCAGCACGAAATCAACCAGTGAGCCACGGGGCTATCGGCCCGCCAAGGCGAACCTCTCACGGGTGAGTCCATTCTGTCAAGAGCTTTTATCCGCTGTGGCGATCAACATAGCTGGGCGGGCTGAGGCTGGACAAGCTGTTAGGCAGGTGTTAGAACGAATGATCGCTATTACGAAATACAATCGGAAGTGGCCAGCAAACGTAAGTGCGCTTGATATTGAGCTATTCTGCTTGAGGCATGACCCGCGTGGCGACTGGGAGGACGGGAGGCTTGATTCTTTTTCGCACTATAAAAACGCGGTTGACATCATTTTCAACAACAAAGACTCAACCCGTCACCACATCTGGAACGACTGGGGTGAACTCATGGTCCGTGAGGCACTAGCCAATCGGGAGCCAAAAAGATTCTTAGGGGTGGCGGGAGCATCATCAGGAGGGAAAAGCGACTGCTACGGGTTATATGCTATTATCATGTATCTCAGCGCCCCGACCGAGACGCTATGCCTCCTGACATCGACCACAATCGAGATGGCCAAAGGTCGGATCTGGAAGGCGGTTAAGGAATACTGGTCCCAAGTAGAGCATTACTTCGGGCAGAAAGGGACGGTCGCTCCCGGCAAATCAGTTCACTCCAAATGCGTTATCCGAGGGTTAGGCGCTCAAGGGGAGATCACAGATGCGTCAGGACTCAGGCTTGTGGCCGCTGACAAACAAAAAGGAGAGGAAGCTACGTCAAAAGTAATGGGAGCAAAAGCTCCGTCTAACACGGCTTTGTCAACTGACCCGGACGTTGTAGCGCGAGTTCTTGCGGGGGCGTTAGCGCCGGGAGGGGGGCTCTGTTTATTGATTGCTGACGAGCTTCCTGACCTTTCCGCTAACTTGCTGACCGTTGCTTATACCAACCTGATTAACAACCCGAAGTTTCAAATGATAGCACTCGGGAACCCGAATCTGAAACTTGACCCGTTTGGGAAGTTCTGTGAGCCAAAAGACGGGTGGAACTCTGTGGCGCACGAACCTGATTCATGGCTCACTCAGCGAGGCAAGGTCATCAGGCTTGATGCAGAGAAGTCCCCAAGGATCAAAGAAGAGCAAAACTGGGACGCTAAGGACAGAGCGAAAAAATCCCCTAAGTGCTTTTGGATGCCATCACAGCCAGTCATGGATGCGGCAAAAGAGACATACACGGCGACTTCCCGATATTATTATCGGATGTATAGAGCTATGTGGTGTTCTGACAAGTCGCCTAACGCCATTTATTCTGAGTCCGAGCTAATGAGCGCGTCAGGAACCGATGAGCCCAAGTGGGACAACCCAGACCAGCTAACTAGAGTTTGCGGATTGGATTCCGCGTTTACCAGCGGAGGAGACAGGAGCCCGAGCATCGAGGCAATCTGTGGCAGGGTAAACGGAGTGCAGAAGCTCCATGTAGCATGTATCAACGAGATTCCCATTGACGACACAAGAGAGATGGCCCCTAGCCACCAAATCGTCATCAATTGGCGGAACATGTCCGTAGATCGCGGCATTTCTCCGCAATGTGCGGGCTTTGATAACTCAGGAGCGGGGATTGCTTTTGGCCATATCGTCGATATGGAGTGGTCCCCCAAAGTCAAAAAGATCGAGTTCGGAGGCAGTCCGTCAGGCCGGACGGTAAGCCTGAACGGAGACACAAAGCTGGAGTTTAGCAATCGGGTGTCAGAACTGTGGGTCCAACCCAAGCAGTATATTCGATCAGGACAAGTCTCAGGCATTCCCGCCTCAGTAGTACAGGAGCTTGTGGCGCGAGAATACGATGAAAAACAATCGGGACACAAGCTGAAGGTTGAGCCGAAACCAAGAATGCGAGCAAGAACAGGGAAGAGCCCTGACTTAGCGGACGCATTTGTGGTAATGTTGGATGTGGCCATACAAAACAGACTGCTTGATTCTCAAGAGCAAAAGGCTATCATAGGCCGCGCACAGACTGAGTTCAGAGGGGCTCGCAAAAGATTTGGAATGTCTGCTGGTAGGTCATCTAAAAAACTTCAATTCTAATGTTAGAAAATTTTCGTAAATCAGCCCTCGATATACTTGCGGTTCCTGACCTTGAAACAGGAGAGGTTCCTGAATCTAGGCTTCTGAACGCGGACTCAGCCAGAGCGATCTACAAGGGGCTGGTTGATGATGACCGAGTAGGATCATACAATAGGTCAATAGTTCAGGAGTTACTTAACAATGTTCCGCCTTACAGCCAATCAAAGAGAGAGGAAGAAGGACAAGGGGAACTATACAACCTGAACACAGGACACGGGAAGCTAATTACGAGCAACGCGGCATCAGGGATCATGGACATCTTTGAGTCCGACAGAAACCTTGTCTCGATCCCGCTGTCAACGAAGATTCCGGGGCCTCAAAAGACTGAGGCAGAGCGCCATTTAGCCACTAGGTTTTCGGAGATGCTACGAGATTGGGATTGCTTCGCTACCCGTCTCAACGACCTTTGCTGTAACTTTGTCGATGACGGCGCTGGGGTTCTTTTCTTCGAGGACGTAAACTCATGGAAAGTAGGAAGCGCGGGACGCAGTGACATTAAGTTCCCGGTCAATTGCGAGCCAGTCAGTTCGCAGATTCCTATTGCTGCCATGAAGAGAGAGCTTCACGTTGGGGATCTGTGGAGGAAGATCAGAAACGAGGGCGAGGCAGCTAAACAAGGGTGGGATGCGGTCGCAGTGAGGAAAGCGATTCACTCAGCAGCAACATCAAAGGGAGGGGACTGGAAGAACTGGGAGAAGCTGGAGGAGGATCTTCTGGCTAACGAGGCATACGTCAGTCACACCATAAAGCCTATCCCTATAATTTATATTTTCTTGGAGGAGCTAGACGGATCGGTCAGCTTCTTCACTACGCCCGAGAAGGACGGCGAGTTCCTTCAGAAGCAAATAAGCAAATACAAAAGCATGAACGAGGCGTTTCAGGTGTTCCCTTACTCGTCAGGCAAAGGGAACCGCTTGGCAACCGTTCGCGGCATGGGACATTTCATTTACCAGCTTTGTAACGCAGAAAACATTTCTACCACTGATCTGCTTAACGCGGCGAAGCTTAACTCTCTCCCTCAATATGAGGTGGACGGAACAGAACAACTTCAAGACACGGCTTTGGTCGAGTTCGGAGCGTTCGGAACAATTCTCGCTCCGGGGGTCAGGATGCCAGAAAAGCAGCAGACGCGAGATCTTGGCCAAAGCCTGATTCCGGCGATGAGCATTATCGACAGTGCCTTGCGGAAGGTCTCAGGCAACATCGGGGAGGTTGACTCATTTGGGGAGAGGGCAAACTCAGACAACATCAGCGCCACGCTAGAGGAGATGAACGCGATGAACTCCGCATCAATTACGTTGTTTTACCCTCCTCTCGACAGGATTTACGCAGAAATGGTAGCGAGGATCTTCAGGGACGAAAAGGACACGCCTGAGTCCATAGAGATGAAGCGACTCTTGATTGAGGAGGACGGGCTAAGTGAAGACATATTTAACGCGATTCAGTGGAGCGGGGTGAAGGCGATCAGGGTTCTTGGGGGAGGAAGCAAGGCCAACCAGATGAACGCGCTGAAAGACATCCGATCCAACACTTACGGGTCAATGGATGCTCAGGGCCGCAAAAACAATGATTACGACTACATCCTGAACAGGGCCGGGAAGCAGGCCGCTGACTCTTACATTGGGCCACCGAACCAGACAAGGAAGACCTACGATGATAAGATTGCGGAGCTAGAGAATAATCAAATGCTAGACGGCGCTGAGATTGAACCCAATGACGGCGAAGACCATTTGGTTCACCTTGAGGTTCACCTTGAGGTAATGATGGCGACCAAGGATCTCGTAGAGAGCGGCGAGCTAGAGTTAACTGAATACACCTTAAAGAACCTGCCGATTTACAAGCACTGCCAAAACCACCTTGAGATGATCGTTCCTAACGATGTGACCGAGCAAAACATCAACGAGATTACCGCTCAGGTGCAGCGACTCGGAGAATTCTTTATGAACGGCATGAAAGCTATCGAGAAAGAGCAGCGAGACGCAGAAGAGCAACAACAACAGCAGGGGGCCGCTGGAGAAGAGCAAGAAAGCAGGCGCAACGAAGCGGCTACTGAGTCTCAAATGAAAGTCGAGAAGTTCCAGCTAGACCAGCAGCTAAAGAAAGCTGAGTCAGATGCAAAGATCATTCGCGAGAATAATGAGTCCCAAGCAAAGATGGCTATTGACGGCGCTCTCGCGGCGAGTAAAATACGCGGACACCAGCCTAAGCCGCAATAGCAAAGGGGTCAAATCAAGTCATGATAGCAAAGCAAACGCTGGACCTCTATGCGGAGGTCACAGGATCAGATGTAGAGGCAATGGATGATGAAGAAATAAGTCTTGCACTCTCTACCGTTCGTGCTGTAAGGTCAGCGAAGTCAGAAGCGGAGTCACTAAGTGCTGTGCTTTGGATGGGACACGGAGAAGGGGAATCGCTAGAGATTATCAGCAAGCTCCGCAAGTAATTTAAGTTATGACAAAAGAGGACAAGGATGCTCTCAGGGCGGTCGCGCCCGCGATTGAGCGGCTAATTGATGAGTGCCTTCGGGAAGCCCCCGTAGCGGACATAAACAAAACACTTGACGGCGTTCACACAAACGATATGCTTGCTCACACGGCCAGCGTCATGTCAGGGTTCTTGAGGTTAGCCACAATGATTCAGACTAAGTTACAAATCACCAGAGTCCCAGCCAAACCAAGGGCAAGAGGGTTAATCAACGACGTAAGCGAGATTCCAAAATAACGACAACTCAATATCATGGACGAAAATAAACAAAAGACAGAAGCTCCATCGGGAGATCAGGCCAAGGATTTTGACATTCAAGAAGCATGGGCTAAGTCGCAAGGCAAAGAGGCCGATGAGTCACAGACAGCCGCCCCCGCAGTCGATGAGGTAAAAGCCGAAGACCCAAGTGCCTCAAAAGAGGACGCGGCGGTAGAGAATCTCGTCAACACTAACGAAGACACCAGCGGAGAAGACACCAGCGGAGAAGGCGACGACATCAATGTTCCTGACCTTGGATTCGACAAAAGCAGCGACAAAGGCGACGACAAAGCGGCAAAGAAAGCTGATCCCGACAAGTTTGACGAAGAGGCGTTTGACGCAGAGACCGAGGCCGAGGTCGAAGGCATGGAGGACAAAGAGCGAGCCAAATGGAAGTCGCTCAAACAACAACTCAAAGAGGCCAAGAAATCCCCGGCGTCCTCGCCCAGAGAGCTAGAGCTAGAATCTCAACTGAGTGAGATGAAAGAGAAGCAGGATCGCTTAGAGGAACTGGAGTTGCTGAATAAGCAGCTAACTGAGGACAGTTACGAACTGGCTGTCAAATCATCCGACGCTTACGCGAATGCTTACGAATTGCCTGTAGCCAAAATAGCGGAAGAAATGAAGTCATTGGCTGAGTCTTTCGGGCTAGATGAGAAGTCCGTCGCCCGAGCAATCGGAGAGACTAACCCGAGGATTCTTGCAGACAAGATTGACGCATTGATGCCTGACGAGGACGAAGAGACAGGAGAGTCAAACTCGAAATACAAGCGACATATCGAGCAGAAAGTATCTCTGATGGCGGCAGATTACAATAAAGCCATCGAATCACAGCAGGAAATGCTGGAGGATGCTAAGTCAACTCACGAGGCCAATCAATTAGCGCAAGCAGAAAGCAAAAGGGAAGCCCAAACTAAATCCCAAAAGCTATACCGACTTCAGGTTAAAGAGATTACGGACAAGTATGCAGAGGTTCCTGTTTCAGAGGCTAATAAAAAGCAACTCAAAGGAGATCTAGCGTTTGCCAACTCCGCTGACTTCGACTCTGTTTCAACAGAGAACAAAGCTTTCGCTATGGCGTCTGCCGCTTACGCTCCGACCTTGCTGAAGGAAAATGCAGCACTGAGGGCGCAGTTAAGCAAGCTCGACAAAGGCAAGAAAGACCAAGCCGCCTCTGGGGTAAACCTGAGCCAAGGAACGGCGGCTCCAGCAGTCGCTAAAGGTAAAGCACCTAGCCACGAAGATGTTGCGTCCAGCTTTGGAATCAGCGTAGGAGCATAAAGAGATCTAGCGGAGAGCGGCTTACAAGGCTCTCCGAAGAGACAGCACGGATAGACGGCAACACAAACACAACAAAAGCAATACAATGTCATTAACTACAAAAAGAGCATCGAGCCCCGTAAAGCAATTTCTTGAGTGGAAAGGCGCTCACGGAGAAGGCCGCATTCAATCGTGGGATAAAGAGAAAGAGGAGAACATCCGGCACAAGTCGTTTCAATTCATCCCGTTTGACACTCTTTATTCCGTCCGTGGATACAGCACCGCAAAAAACACAGGAATCCGCGCTAACGAGGTAAAGAACGTCCAGAACGAAGACCTTGATGTTTACTATGGATTTAAGTCCCGAACCCCAGTCGTCTCGGGCAAGTGGAAAGACATCAAGGATACGGTTCGCGGTTGTGGTGGAAAGTTCGCCATCTGTGTCTATGGAATCGGCAAACTTCACAACGGAGAAACTGGAACCATTTGCCTTGTCCTTTCAGGGAGCGGAAGCGGAGCGTGGTTTGACCTCCAGAAATCTGCTGGAGGCCAACTGGAGGGCAAGCTCGTCACTTGGGATGGCTCCACAAACGAGGGGCAGCAAGGCTCTACCAAGTATGACATCCCGGTCCTCAAAGCTTCTGAACCCTCGGATGAGGAGCTTGAAAAAGCCAAGGAAGCCGATAAGGAGTTCCAGTCTTATTTGAGGTCTCAGAAACAGGACCAGATTCAGGAGCAGCGAAGCACAGCGATCCCCGAGGGCGACAATCTGCCACGCAAGGAAAAGGACGAGCTGGACGAGGGTGACGATATTCCGTTTTAAGCCCCTTGCTGGACGCACTGAGGCCCCGCTGAGACTCTCATCCGACCCTCTCAGCGGGGCTTTCTTGTAATCAATTAAAAGGGAAGGGAAAAACTTGGGGCCAAAGGGCGATCTTGACTTAGCGAGCTACGCTCGATAGGGTTTATTTATGCCACAAGGAAAAGGAACATACGGAAGTAAAGTAGGGCGACCACCCAAAAAGGTAACATCTAAGAAAGTAGCCCCTAAAAAGGTGGCCTCTAAGAAGGCAACGCGGAAGTCACCACGAAAGAAAAGCTGACAGCAGGGCTTGGCCTTGAACTATGAGTAAAATATACATCGTAGGAAACGGCCCAAGCAGAGCTAATCACAGTTGGTCAGACGGCATCTCCATTGGGTGCAACCTAACTGAGGATACCAACTCAGTTGTCGTGACGGACGCTCGAATCGCGGGGGAGATATTGCTTGGGAAGCAGCGCATAACGCGACCTGTCATTCTTGGCCCTCAAGCATACAGATATGTAGAGAGCAACAGAGGTGTCACTAGAAAGATTTCGCTAATAGGTGCAGTCCCGCCCAGAGACAAACAAGACACCATTGATAGAGACCCACAGAACGCTGGGCAGACCGCAGTGCTATGGGCGTTACGGGTAGGGTTTAGCGATATAAGACTAATTGGCTTCGATAGCTTATGGACGGGAAGCAGGGAGACGCTAACCGAGAAGCACTATCCTCAGTCAGAAAAGTATTATCGGAACAACATAGACAACAAGGCTCCAGCAGAGAAATGGGCTAAAGGGTGGCATGCTGTGTTCAAAGAATTCCCAGAGGCCAAGCTACAAGTATATTGCCCCGAGTGGGCGGTTCTCCCATACAAAAGAATGATCGCTAAGAGTGTTCCAAGAGAGTGAGCTTCTCCAGAGAGGGGATCATTATATGCTCCAGCATTCGCACCAGTGCCTCTTCATCTTTGTGCTTAAGGACGTATCCAATGCCTGATACGTGAAGGGCGGCGTGAGCCACTTCGTGTTTAAGCGTGAGCCACTCCGCTTTCTGTGTCTTGCAGACAGACGGGTTAATGTAAATCACGCGCCTATCTGTGTCGATCTCCCCGAAGTCCTCATCGCCCTTAGCTTTAGGGGTTCGCTGTATTCTGAATTTAACTCCTCCGACTTCGACGGACTTGGGTAACGGCATACCACATAGTAGCGCACACAAAGGGACTTTACAATCTTCTGTCATCCTGATAAATAAGATGTGCGCTGGAGCAAAGGTCAGCGGTAAAATTCACTTTGGGATCGCTGGGGCCATAACCCTTCTAGTAGGCAACGTCGCACGTTGCACCACAACTGAGACCAGTTTTAAGAGCTTGGCAACCTGTCAGCGGCTGGTCTTTTGGCTTGGACGGAGATCCCGCAAAGCCTTAACTAGAAAGACACGAAACTATGGCACAATCCGCAATTACGGACTTCTGGACCACTTATACTGGTATCATTGGTTCTACTAAGATTAACGGAAAGATGAACCGCTCCAGCAAGTTGCTGGCGCTTTTCCGAGACAACCGCTCCGAATGGAAGCAGAACGCTGGCTTTGTCCAGAAGCATATTCAATATGACCGAGTAGGCATCACTGCTGACGCGGACGCTGAATTCATTGACGGAGACAACGCGGCTTATCCTGAGCCGATCAAGGGGAACTCGACTGCTAACTACGGAGGTGACTCCACTGGTGGCGCGATTAACGCGACGAATAACGTCGATCCCCCTGCTGACGTTATTACGTTTAACCCGTCTGAGCGTGGCTACGGGCTCCTGCAAAAGAGCTTCAAGACGAATAACTTCTCTATTGAGAGTCTTCGTGCCGCCGCTGAGTCCAAGTCGCAAAGCGATGAGATTGTCAGTCTCCTGACTGACCTCGGAACTGAGTATTGGGTTCGGATGTATCAAGACGAGTTTGCTCGTATCTCGGGCAATCGCTTCATCGCTTTGGCTGACGGCAAGTTCACTGAGAATGGAGACTCCAACGAGTGCTTCGAGACGAACACCGCCGCCCGCTGGAACACTTACGGTTTCGGAAACGGAACTTATGATGTTGCTGGAACCATTGACACTCCCGACAAGCAGAACACCAAGGCCCTGTCTTGGGCGCACCTTGAGTCGATCAAGATGCGTATGCTTCAGGAAGACGCCACTGGTAAGTATGCTACCGCAATGGCTGACGGAATGCCTGTCTGTGTCCTCGTCTGTGACTTGCTCACTGCCGAGCGGCTCAAGACGCAAGCCGCTGCTGAGAACTCGGTTCGGACTGACCTCCGTGAGTCCGATATGTCTGGCGAGCTTCTGAAGGGGCTTGGAGTGACTTATGCTCTCAAGGGCTGGTTGATCTGCCCTGAGATCGCACCTAAGAAGTTCACCATTACTGGTGACTCGACTGACTCCGCTGGAGCAGCCGGAACGGGTGTGTGGAACGAGCAAGTCTATCAATCGACTAGCGGATCTAGCCGCGTGATTAACAGTGCTTACCGCTCTGCCGGATTCACTGAGTCTTACGTGATGCTTCCGAAAGCGTTTAGCTCGCAGGTTCCTAATCCATCCTATACTGGTGACGGCGCTTACAAGTTTAGCCATCAGGATTACTCTGGTGACTACGAGTTCAACGCTTGGAAAGACGCTGATCTTAACCCTTGGGGCGCTCATGGCTTCTTCCAAGGCAAGATCGCTTCGTCTAACGTCGCTAAGGACTCAGATGTCCTTTACACGATCCGTCACGCTGTCGGAGCTTTGGAGGGCGTTGCTTAATCCTAACTAACTTAACTTAAGCGCCGAGGCTCCCAGTGAGCTTCGGCGCTTTTTTTGCAATCAAGCGAGACCGTGTTGATTTATCTTTATCTGAGGCGTATAGTCAGCCCATGCCAGCGAGCAAGAAAGGTAAGAGAAAGCCCAGTGATATTCGTTCCTCAAATTTCGAGGAACAGCTTACTCCGGGGATGAGGGAACTGCTCAAAGAGCATCGGCGCAAAAAGGCAGCAGAAAAGAAAGCAGCAGATCCGCCAACCCCAACGGAAAAGCCTTGGGCCACGGACCCGCCCCCGCCAACCCCAACGGAAAAGCCTTGGGCCACGGACCCGCCCCCGCCA
>Ga0208013_1000629_pt1 | contig 18728 bp, 7 predicted proteins | sample 16_taG_FD_184091 | JGI IMG/M metagenome (GOLD analysis project Ga0208013, IMG submission 184091) | Marine viral communities from the Subarctic Pacific Ocean - 16_ETSP_OMZ_AT15313 metaG (SPAdes) (version 2) | ecosystem: Environmental > Aquatic > Marine > Oceanic | place: Pacific Ocean | collected...
TTTTTAGGCTGCCTTCTTGGTCAGACCGAGCAATATGCCACTTGTTGATTACCACGTCCCAGCCACCGAGTTCTTTGGCTGCCGAGCGGGCAAGTTTGTAATCAGGGTGATCAGGCTGATCTTTCAACTCTTGAAGGCGCTTGTTCATATATTCTAGAACGCCACCCTCAAAATTGACGAGCACACCATCCATATCGCTAAACACTTGGTATTTCATAACGGTCTCCTTCCGCATGAATATTATCGCACACTTTAGAGAAGAGTCAAGCTTTTATTCTGTCAGAACGATCTTTTCGGATAGAAAGCCTTCATTGTCCTTGTTTTTTAGGAGGAATTCTCCAGCTCTCGCAATGACGATGGCGTCGGCTCTGTCGTCAGTGCCCTTTTTATAGTTCTTTCCGCCACGAGCCATTTCATATTTGAAAGCGGTCTTCTCTTTCTCAATGACAGCCTCAATGACCATCTTCTTTCTTTTTGGTCCCTTTGTTCCGCGAGGGAACGAGAGCCCATATAGAGAACGAGCAGTGTTTACGTTGAGATATGTTGGTACAACGCCAAAACATTCGTAGCCTAGCCACGAGACAATCCCGTTGAACTTGGCTAGTTTGATGATTGTGTCGGCACGAGAGCGACCGGGGATGAACCTTTTGAGCGCAGTCTCAATAAAGACGTGCTTTATGTCGTACTGCGTCCTCAGTTGGTGGAGGTTTGATCCGATAAGTTCGGCTTTTTCAAAGCCTTCATATTTTGAGATGTCCCAAGATTCAACAAAGACCAGCCTTTTGTCGTCTATGACTGCGATGCCTACCATCGTGGTAGAAATATCAATTCCAAGTATCATACAAGAAGTATATCAGATATCCAGCTTAAGCTTAAATGTATAATCGTCTATTTCCTTCTTCATGACCGGATTCGCCAGGCGAGCTACAGCAAGAAGATTTCTATTTTCATCAAAGATCCCGATCTCTGAGATGAATGTCTGCTTCTGGAAGTCGTCCTCAAAGTCACAGTACTGACTCTGGATGGTGTTTTTGATCACCAGTTGCCTTGGTTCTATGAACTCCCCGCTGCCGGTTACGACACCCTCTCTCCAATTGCCGTTACTTGAACTGAGCCAAGTTGGATTAAGGGAGTTGTTGAGTTCTCCGGGCTGGGCGGTAGCAAACATTGTCAGTGTTGGGATTTTCTGTGTTCCCTTGAAGGTCAAGGTATTCACGCTAGCAGTAGCAAAGCTGTTACCTGATCCTGTTGGCAAATAGCTTCCAAAATATGTCCAGTTGGGCTCAACAGCAGCGCCGCCGTCAGGCACGACGCCCAAGTAATCATCAACGTTACTGCTGATAGACACCGAAGAGGTCAAGAGTACAAACCCCTCGTTGTACATCACCATCCCAACGGTTGATCCGCTAGCACCACCCATCGTGGAGATTAGTTCGCCGTTTTTGCGGGAATCAACTGCTTCGTCTATCAATGAGCCGGTAAAATAAAACTTTAGACTTACGGATCCCTTTTCTATTCCAGATTCAAAGAAGATTGACGGGATTTCTATAATGTTGACAGCAGATTCATCAAAGTTGCCGCTATATTTATAGCCGTTTGATACACTCCTATAATAACTCAAGCTATTCTGTAAGGAAATTAGTTTTCTTCTGTTGGCGGTATACGAGTCTTTTTGTGTCGGGGTCCCTGATGGATATGGGTTGGTTTGTGCCGATACATATGTTCTGTAGATGGATGAGGAAAGAGGGTAGACACCGTTGATCCTATCGCCGTAGTCGGCATTCTCGTATGACGAGGTAGATACGTTGGGGAATCTAAGCCAACTGCCGTCCTTAATCACGAACGGGTAGATCAACTGTTGAGCTACTCCGTCTCTGTCAACGTTATATTCGTATAAACTTACCGAGCCTGTTGTGAAGCTCTGCCCCATGTGGCGCTCGTTGTTTATATATGAAGACCCGCTGTACATAACATATTCAAACTCAGGATGGGTGACCATCCTATTGGTGAATATATCGTCAGGTCCGAATTTGTGAAGATACTTGAGTGATGACATACTACTTGTTTCCTATAATATATTAAGTAGCAAGTTACTAAGTCTTCTTATCCTCAATGATTTAATAGTCGAGCCTAACTCTGAGGACAAACTCATCAGCGGGAGTCTTCTTTAGTGGCTCACTTAGTTTCCCAACTGCCAAAAGTTCATTGTTCGCGCCATAAAGACCGACAGTCGTTATGTAAGATACTGGGTTGTCTGTACTTACATTTTTGACTCTGATCTGGCTTGAGCTTAGATAGGTTGGGTTACTACTGTAGTTAAACTCGCTAGCGCCGGCACGGCACATATAAATCGTTGAATTCAGTTCGGTAGTGTTATTGAAACCCACATTGTGAAATCTGTGCCGTAAAGCGTCAGCAGAAGAACTAATTGCGCCCGATACCAGAAGCTGCGGCATTGTGTCAGTGCCGACATTCATCTCGCTATTTCCGCCAGCAATCGTTGTCTGGAACACAGAAGAAGAAATAACTGCGATGCCTGCCTGGTAAAAGACCAGACCGCAAGCTGTGGCAGAAACACTAGGGCTTGAGGCGTATAGCACGTTGAACTGTCCGGCTGGTGAGTTCTCTAAAGCGTTTGTTGCGTTAGTGTCTTGTAATGTCACCTGGGTTGTGCTTGGGGTGGCGAAAGTAGTTGCAGCATTGAGAACTAGGGTGAAGCCACCGCCGGTCTCTTTCTGGATTTCATCTTTCGTCAACAGTCTGGCGAAGTTGACAAACACCACATCTTTCATTTTATCCGTCGCGACGTTTGAGCCGAAAGCACCAGAAACGTCAAACTGATGTATGCTGCCCGTAGCATCATAGCCACACAGCATTTGTGCCATCTCGTTGTAAATATCGTTCTTCTGGGTTGTCTGCACATAGTTTGCAGAACCCGATAAGCCGCTATCCGCTGCAACACCAACAGTGATGTCTAAGATGTGGTTTGCCGATGAACTAAGGTATGGATAATCATATACAGACTGAAACATTCCGTGAGAATAGTTTTTGACGTTTGTTTCTGCTCCAAAGGCTCCGTAAGTACCGGATAAGATTGTTCCAGTCAGAGGGATTGCCTCATGAAGCTTCGTTCCATGTTGTTTGATATCGCCGCTCAGTAGAGTTTTAAAGCTGGTTGCCATTTCATTTTCCTTCTTATATTATGGAGTTGACACATACTTTAATAGTTTTACCGGAACATCCATTCTGTACCCTGTTGTGAATCCGGTAACTCGCACTACTGTGTCAATTGTGCTGAATATTCTAGTAACTGCGGCGTCATCTGTTATTGTTGCTGTAGATCCGAGCTGCGTGAACAGCGATGTATTCGCTTGTATGTCTGCGGAAGAGCGAAGGCTGAACACCAATCTTGATCCTAGGCGACCAGTTGCGCCGGTTGGTCCAATAACCTTCCCTGGGCTTGTGGGGTCGCCATCGTTGACAATTTGGTATGCCACTTCCTGTATCGTGCCAGGGCGGTCAGCACCACCGGGCTGGGAGGCAAAGAACGAGGGGTTTGAGTTCAAAGAGAAATAATAACTAGCGACACTGTCATCATCAATAAACGTTGGTGTAGCGAGGCTACCATCAGCAGAAGACGCCAAGCTCAATAGCCTGTTGTCTACCTCTATGATATATTGTGTCTCTAATAAGTTTCTGTTAGTGTTCGCGAGGTACTTTAATACTAGGTCTGCCGAATCAAGACCCTGATCAAATACTAGTCTGGATCTGGAGCGGGCAGTTCGTGCGGTAGTTTCGTCAATATGCCTGTAGCCGGGCTGGATGCCGCCGTTATTAGAACCGGAAGTCTGTGCCGTGGTTGAAGAGTCTACAGAGAGGTAATACCCTCCCAGAGGTGCTCCGGTGCCCGTGGCGGTTGTAGCGCCAAGTTGCGCCATGTTATTCAGCTTAATTACCGGAAGGTACAATAAAGAATCGTCCTGATAAGTCAGGAGCTTGTTCTTCAATACGGTAGTGTTGTTTGTAAAAGCCTCAAAAACAGGTAACTGTAAAATTCGTAAATCTTCGTAACCGGAAGATGTTATTGGGGTATACAGAGAATAATCAATCTCATCATCCCCGAGGGCGAACTTTGATATCTTGAAACTTCCGTCGCCGGCTGAAAGGCGTTTTCTGCCCGCATCAGTCAGGACAGCATCAAGTATAATATCGCCACTGTTGTCTAAAAATGCCATAACTTTTCCTCTTTATGAACTAGTCGTGCAGTTCTTATTAAGTAGTATCCTTTTACCAAAATTGGTTTCTTATTCACCGTCTGCCAGATTTTCATCTTCTATTAGGTTTTGTTTTTCCGAAAAAGTTAATTTCAAATCCATTTTGCGACCTGTGTCGCGAGAAGTGAATCGGATAACAAAATCACCGTCTATAATAGAACTGCCAAGTTGAGATGCTAGGTTCTTGATGCTCCTATATGTTCCGTCTGGAAGGTCTTCTGTGTGTGGGAAAGATTGTATATCAGAAGCTTGGATTTGTATAAATCTAGAGAATTTCTTTGTTGGAGCATGTCGCGGCACCATTGGTGGTTGATATAGCTCAATCTCTGGATAATATACTCCCTTATCAGATACCAATCTTACCCTATAAATCGGAGATGGTAAAGAGGGGTTGCCGTGAGCATCCTCAGCAATACATGTATAATAATAATATTTATTAGGAACGAGGGTGTCATCTATCATATCAAAAGACGGCACGTAGTCATCGCCAGGTTCAAGGGACAGAGTTGCAATAGCTACTTCGTTGCCTAAGAGACCAGAAAACGAAGAATACAGGTCTATGGGGTCAGATGGGTTGCGAAGTATGTCATCAATTCTATAAACCTTCACGGTGCGGATTTCGCGCACATCCTCGTTCCTGTATTCAAGGTGCCTGGGTGGAAGGGTATAGTTTTCAAAGTTTTTCTGATAGGACATCAGTTTATTTAGAATCTCATCATAGCCCGGAAACAACACGGCTCTTCTGGACCTCTCCCCGATAAAGTCTGCTGCGCCTGGATGTACGAGTATCTTAGCCTCGCGGTCATTATTTAAGATGGGGAGTATTTGTAAGTCCGGAGGAGAAGGTGGGTGATCCAATACTTTGACTTTGGGATATCTCACACAGCGAGAGGCAAGATCGTTAGAAAAGCCGGCTGCGAAGACGGAGCCATATATTGGCACATCAATTATTTTTAATACTGGTGTCTCTATCGCATACAACTCAAACATAACAGGCTCAGTGGGTATAGGGAGAGGTGTATAAATAGAAGGCGGGAGGGACGGAGCATATAAAGCGTTGGGAACAGTCTCACTGATGCCATCTGGGATTTCTCCTGAGAGTTGGGTGCCCTCAGGGCGCAAGGAGTTGTGGGGGCTAACTCCAACCTGATCTTCGGAGACTGGAATATTCCAGTCTCGTGAGACGGCAGTCGGAGGAGTAAATATTCCGCCAGGTCGGATAGGGGTGAGCCAGCTTGGCATGTTTCTAGGATCAGTTGGAGTGTAAACCTCGGAACTGCGGGGTCGTATGCCAATACCAGGGTTTGACTGCTCAGACAAGCGAAGCCGACCTCTTGGCATGTTTCTAGGATCAGTTGGAGTGTAGACCTCGGAACTGCGGGGTCGTATACCAATGCCAGGGTTTGACTGGTTAGACAAGCGAAGGCGACCTCTTGGCATGTTTCTAGGATCAGTTGGAGTGTAGACCTCGGAACTGCGGGGTCGTATGCCAATACCAGGGTTTGACTGGTCGGGAGTATAACCCCTAAGACGTGGTGGGGGATTGTTTGGCGGAGCAAGAAGCGGCGAATCTATAACAAAAAGCTGGTACTTTGTTGAAACGACTAGTCGGTGCTCGTGTAATTCATACCGATATTCAGTATCATAGCCCACCTGAGTATCTATATAAGCTACGGCTTCTGCTCTGCTAGCGTTGCCTATACTTATCTCTTGCAATAGGCTGTTATCCGAGTCATATTTTGATATTTTATATCCCAAGACATCTGATGGATTTGAGGCGGTGCCGGCAGAGTAATCTAGATAACTCATTTTATTATCGGCAGCAAACAATCGGGTAGCATGATATGCAGTCTCTAGTGATTGTATTTGTATGTCTGTAAGTGCGGCTGTAGTTACTGGTTCCTCGCCCCTTCTAGACAAGACCAAAGCTGTAATCGCGGCGGGGGTGGTGGCATCCCTAAGGCTGTTGACAGTAAGTGGGGCGGCAGTTATATTTATGACCGAATGGTGATCAGGTGGTTGCTGTTGACCTCCTGGGGAAATATTGATAGATGAAGGACCGACCGAATCGCTTTCAATATCAAAGGTTTCCTTATTTTCTTGATTTTGCTGGCAATAGTCTAAAATGGTGGAGCCGCACTTCTCTTCTAGAAATAAAGATGTCATAGACCCAGCAGCGGGTGTCATAAAGGAGGTCTCTATATACATTGGAAACCTCCTCTTTAGGTCTGCAAACTCGCTGAGGATTTCTGTTTCTGATGCCGGTATTATGAGTTTTGACATTTTTGTGTTTAATATAAATCTGGCGGCGTCTGGGCTAACGAGATCTTGCTGACCCGTGGTATACCAATGTTTTATTCCGCGCGAAAAGCTGCGAATGTACTCCCGAAAAGATGTCATCTGTGAGCCGAGAGTGTTGCTGGGGATTTTGCCGTCTAGAGTTACTACCTGTTCATACTGGGTTTGAAGCATGTTTGACAAATCTGGCTGTGCGGTCCATGCGTTGCTTACTCTAAAGCCCTCATCGTCGTCGGATGCCTCGCTGTACAGGCCAAAGGTGTACATGTTTGGGTGAAGATTTGCCGGCAGAGCGTAATCCGTCAGGGTGTCCTCATACAATTTGTGGTAACTATTGTATTCTGGGTCTATTTCTGCTGTGCCGGCGGTCTGTGCAGTTTGACCCAGAGCTTCATGGGTTGACAATCTGGTTATAAATGGCGTTGTGATTGTGACCCTTAGAGCCTCATAGGCTTCGCTAGCGCTCATTTGAACAGCCTGAAATAGTTGTTGTCGTGTCAGTACCGCAGCGATGGACTGATAGAGGGCAGATATATTTATGTCTCTGTCATCCTCAGCTAGAAAAGTGCGCAGTTGCCGTAAGAGCATACCCAAATCGTCAGCGGAGTCGGTCAATATCGCATTAGACGCATTGACGTAGAACGAGCCGTTAGCCAAAGCCCTCAACTTTTGTACAAATTTAGTATACTCGTCCGGGGCATCAATCCTGGCAAACGGTGTCTCAATATCGGACAACCAAGCCTCAACTTGGTCCGAGTTGATTATTGTCATCTGGGAGTGTTTCTTGAGCTTCTCAAATGCTGCCTTGAGAGGTTTAATTTTGCCGGCGTCGTGGGGTGCTACGAATGGATTTCCGTCATCCGTGGTGGTGGCTTCGGTGGATCGTCTCCAAAAGTCCGCAGAAGCGGGTGATGGTACGAGAGGAGTTGCAGTGAAGGGGTCGCTTGATGACCAGCCGCCCAGAGACCACCTTATACATGTTCCCTCGTCCGTCGCATAAGACAAGACCAAAGGATCATCGCCTATTCCATCCGTCCCTTTATAAAAATAAAAGCGGCTGAGCGGGTCAGTTCTTGGGGATTCTATCGGTGTCTTTATTACTAATTTTCTATTGTCCGTCATTGATAATCCACCAAGGTATATAGGCCGGAAGATGCAGGAGCAGCACCAGTTATCTCAGGTGAGGATTCGTCTTCAGTTGCTGGTTCTGCTGTCCCCACCACTCCGATCGGTGCCGGGGATTCTTTTATAGGTGCTGGCTCTAATAAGAAAAACTGATTATAAATCGGAAGCTCAAGTGCCTCTCGTCTATCAAAGAACTCTTCTAAGTGGTCTTCTTGTTCCGAACTCAGTTCCTTATTTGTTCGCAATAGTTTTAAGTATTCTATCGGGGCGATGAGGCGAACTCTGCACATTATCTTCGCGCCGATGGTAGCGGCGGTGTTGATCGCGGCGGGTGTTAGGGGCTCCCACCTTGGTAGCCCAGTCTTAGATTTAGTTATATTATCAACTTGAGCCATGGGTTGGATGTCTGTATAAAAATCACTACTTGTGTTTGTATCACCAAAGCTGTGAAGGTATTCTATTTTTGCGATATTCTTGTAGTTCATCCAAAAGGTTAGAAACTTAGCATATATCTTCATTGGGTCATTTGTTACCGAGAACGGGGGCTCGTTTGATATATCATCGGAGAAGCTGATCAATCTTTCTGTTGCTCCAGCATCTTTGTCTTTGAGGACTGGTCGGCAAGCATCAAATGGGTTGTCGGGGTCACCAAAACTTTCCCCCTGGTTAGTCGCGGCTAAGATTATAGCACTCTTTATTTGATTTGGTAAGTTTTGTCCGGCAGGTCCTTCTATAATACCTTTTATATCGCTGTATTCAACTCTTAGAGAGCGACCTAGAGTCTTCAAAGAGTTGAAGGAAAGATCTTCGTAGTTGACGCTGAAGTTTAGATCGCCGTCAACAGTAAGCTCACCCAATATAGCAAAAGGAAGCTTAATTGGGCGTTTCAGGATAGTGGCGGGTTTCATATGAGCTTGGCTTGGGTGCTTGGCACCAGGCGCTGACGGTGCGAAAGTCCAATTGGAGATATTGAAATAATTCACCACATCTGGGTCTGTATTGTTTGCGCCGCCGAGTATTGCCGGGAATAACAGAGGACCATTATTGATCAAGCGTGTTGATCGGGAGGGGGCACCCCTAAGAACTGTTATACCAAAATCGCCGGAAGACTTTTCCGGTGCTGTATATTCAGACCTTGACTCTGGCACTATTTCTGTTCCGTAGTGCTCTTCTAGGGATTGCAATATAGAGTCATAAAGCACCTCGTTTCTAGAGGTATTCCTGTTTTTGTCTGCCAAAAGCGGATCTATTTGGCGGTCCTTGATTGAGGCTTTAAGGTTTACTATATCCGCAAAAAGTTGACCATATGTATCTAAGTCATACTTTACTTGGGGTCCTCGTTGACCGCCAAAAGATGTTTGGTTGATAGTTTTCCTCTCGGGAACCCTGACTATGATCGGAGACATATAAGAGTATGCAGGGTTCAGATAAGTATTGGTTGGCATAAGGGCGCGACCGTTTGGGTCGGCTGATTGGAAATACTTTTCAAATTCTTTGTTTATTCTTACGCCATAATCGCCAGTGCCGATTCTCTTAAGCCCCTTATCAGAATAGTTACCCTGATCTCTCTCAAAGACGTAGTCTACGCCGAAGCCAAAATCTTCACCCTTAATAAATGTTGGAGAAAAAGCATGTTGACCCCTTATCAGCGGCACCTTCCGTTGGCAAAAGCCGCGGCGTTGGAGGTTTGACGTTTGATCCATCGCGAGACCACGACCCATTGGATCATTCGGGAATATCTCGGTCAATTTTCTATACACTATTTGAGTGCCTACATCAATAAGCTTCTCTAGGTCCTGCAATGCGAGTGGGTCGATTAGCCCCTGATTTCGCGCAAACTCGGTGGCAAAATGCTCCCTCAGGTTAGTTCCCGGTACAAAGGGAACCAGATCATCCAAGATAGCCTGATATACCACTGTTATGCCTTCCAGAAGTACATCCGCGGTGACACGAACGCCATAAAAATCTACTTCTATCATATTAAGAGGCACATTTAGCCTCTGCGTTCTTGGGTCATATAAATCTCTGCCGGTTGTTACGATACCCCCTTGATATCCAGAATTCGTTGGTACAGAGTTCACAATTGTACTAAATATTTCAGACACCTTGTATTTTGCGTCGTTAAAAAATCTTACAAGCCTTCTCATATAGATGGGGGCAGCGTCATAAACAACGTACTCGGCTGAATGTTTGTAGATTCCATGACTGTGGGCTCTCGTGGTTCCGACGCCCTTGACCTCGCTCCTCGTCGTAAAGTTTGATTTACCTTCGTAGAAGATTATTTTACCCATAGTGGTCGGGGTGGGACCCCAAGAAGTATACACTTTTGGTATTACTGAAGCTTCGCCAACCACTTCAGTGGGAAATGTACCATGAGGGGTTAGCCTGGTATCACGGTTGTCGGTTGAAAGACTGTTTCCAGACCTTATCGAGTCTAGGGACACCTTCTGCCTGAGGATGTTCATGCTTAATACCCTTGATGGGTCTGTGCCTATCATCTGTCCTGTGCTGTTTATTATCTGTTCGGATATGTTTTTACTCCGATACAAGAAGGGGAAATAACTGTTTCTAATTAAACATGATTCTAGGTCAAAAGCAAATGCAAAACGATGATCCTCATCTCCGTCTTTTGTTTGCCAAAACTCGCTAAATAAGTTATTGTCACTCACTAACTCTTTTCGCCATGGCTTTTCATCAAGAATCGTTTTTGATAGCCTGCCGTAAACACGATCAAACATGCTGTTTACGGCAGTGTTGATATTGGCGTCTGCTAAAGAGTTAATCTGTTGGAATATCTCTGCCTGTGGGGCGTCATGCACAGAAGTATTCCGATATCTTCCGTTGTCAATGCCTCCAATTGGGATAGTAATCCCATTAGGAAGTGTCTCTCTCCAGACTGTTCGGTCGCCGATTACGGTAGCTACCTGGCAGCCGGTCATGCCGGTAATCAGAGATATTTTTGGAAAGGGCATCTCCTCAAGACGCAACATGAGGCTTATATCATATATAAACATATAAAAAGTAAGCTGGTCTAGAGCGCCGGTGACAAGCGCAGACAAATCAAAAAGCGCAGGATCTAAGTGAACCCTTTGAAGTATTATGGGCTCGTTGCCAGGTGTGCTCCCGGTTATGGCTCTCCTAATTACATTACCCTCTTCATCCATTGGTAACAAAGATAATAAAGGAGCATCATAAAAAACGCTGCCAAAAGGGACACCATCGCTGGTTATCCCATTCTGGGGTATGTTGCCAATAACTCCCAGGTTCGTGCTAAATGGAGATATGGGCTGTGATTCTTTAAGTGCAGCGGATGGCAACATTGATGTATTGTCTTCTCTCATCCGGCGGACATAATCCGGCTCTGACACTAGGGACTCGTGGTCAGCAACTTCATGTAGCAGATACTCGTTAAATCTCTGAGATATAAAATCAAATACCTGAGCAGTGTTCTTTTCATAGGTTGCGACAATGCGGAAACGCAAGTTTTCAAGTACTTCGTTCATTTGGGAGACATCAGATGTTGATTGGACAAATGAAGCTCTAACCGTCGCCAAAATCTGATCCTGTGCTGGGGAGCTTGTCTTTTCCAACATCACCGAGTTATAGTCTAGGCTCTTTATTGATTTAATGAGCATTATATATCTGTCCCCTGAAAATCACTAGAGACCTTGCATATGTTCCCAAGGTTCCGGTTGATGTTCTGTTTATAAATCGTTGAGTTAGTTGGCATCGTAATCCCAGAGATTTCTTGATCTACCAAAATGTCAAAATAATATTCAACATAAGTATCATCCAATATTGGAAAAGAGAACAGTATCTCTTCTTCATCGCCGGCAAGAGTACTGGCTAAAACGCCAGGGGTGGTCTGTTCTTGCAGAGCAGCGGCACCGGGGGCATCCTCATTTATAAATCCCAACGGGAGGTAATCCCCTTTCGGGCTCTTCTTGAATACTTCTATATCTATATTCCCATTGACACTGAAAAAGGTATTCAGTTCTAGAGCGTCCAGAGTTAGGTTGTCGCTTCCGCTGAGAATATAGAAGGTTTCGTCGTCTGAGGTTTTAACGTTGTATTTTATATCCAGTGATGCACTTAGAACCGGGAGCGTATTATTGGCGACATATTCAACACCACTGTTTAGAGAAACGGAACTCGGCTCAACGACATGAATATTCCAAGAAGGAAAATAGTCAGAAAAACTATTGTTTCTTCCCAAGAACCTGTTGTAGGTGGAAGCACAGGACTGTGTCTCTAGAGTGCCAGCAACAACCACGGATTTTCCTACAGAAGAAAACTTAGTTACTGGTTCAAGACGAGGCGTCTTGTTTTTAATTCTCTCCACTATTTCGTTTTGTGTTTCAACTATGTCACCGTGGGTGCCGTCGTACAAAATCCCGGTATCATAAAAAGCATAATAAAAAGGAGAAAAATCACCACTTGAAAGCTTGTGCTTCCCGTAGGGCGTCAGTTCAATTTGAATCACTTCTTCTTTTTGATTGAAAAACTTAACCATATTCTAAATATCCACCAAAACTATTTTATCTACTATCTCTAAAAATCCTTGGTGAGCCGAGCCCCGAAGGTCTAGCGTCCATTTCTGCTCTTTGCAGCTCATCAACGATATATCGTGTTTGGGCGTTCGCCTCAGAAACCTCTCTCTTAAGTTCTGGTCGGAACCCGATCTTAGTATTTATCTTGCCCAATTCTAATATAGAACAGTAATCATAAGGCCAGTTATAAGTTGGGTCGTCTAAGCGATGCTTTACCTTATACATAGTCTTCGCATGATGGTCTCGCGAGCGGAGAACTGCGTTTACCTGGGATTCTGATAATCCATCGCGAGAAAACGCTGAATGGAGATTTTCATATGAAAAGGCGTCTATACCATCAACCTCTTCTATTACCATATCAGCGAAAGCCGAAAGCCCCTTCTCTTTTACCTTGAAAACTAACCATCGGATATCGGGGAAAAGACCTAACCTTTCTGGCTCCTTTGCTATGTCCAGCAGATCATACCTTGGGTGACCGTCGCGAGCAACGTCAGGAAAATCTAATTGAGCCTTAAGGACTTCGGGGAAGCTAGTTGGTTCGTCTTCAACGTTATCTCCGGGCATATAATGATCTATGGAGGACAGGCTCTTGTGGAATTTTGTTGATAGCTCGGGCATTATTCCTTGCCAAATATCTGCAAGATCCTGCCTTGTTAGTGAGACTTTATGTTCCATAAGGTATACGACAGGGGTTGCTGACATTCTTGAGCCAGCCAGAACAGAATCATAATCGTCAGTACCAAATGGATTGATTACATCTGAAATATTGGGGTACCCATTGGGAACCATGCCCAAAAGATTATTTGCCAAGGCTGGAGGAAGGGAAAATTTAGTAAACTGCTTCCTGAACTGCTTTATCTTTGGTCCCAGTTTGTTTGAAGGAGCTTGGATTGTTATCAGTCTTGGGTTGTCGTCCTTGTCCAAGTAAAAGGGCAACGCTAGGATAGCTTCCGAGATACTCTTCTCTTCATCTTCTGCAAGTTCGCCGAGGCGCTTAGCTTTAGACACTTCAAATCCCTGTCTCATAATCTCGGCTGGATCAAAGCCACATAAGTCAGCCAAAGACTCTACTGTCTTGTTGGCGTCTGTTACAAACTCGGGAACCTTTTTCACATATTTATATTCAACAGTTGAGTTTGAAACGTCCGCTGTGCCGATTGCTACAACGTCATATTCTTCATACTTAGTTGGGATGTCCTTAATGTAGAGGTAAGAACCCTCATCGTTGTTGGGCATAACTCCGTACTGGTGCCACATACCCTGGGCAGAAGAGGTGTATTCACTAACGTTTACCGAAGATGAATAAGCATACATGTCTGTGGGTCCGGTTCTGTCTGGATAATCCAAAGTTGGACACTCCCACTTGGGCATGATGACCCACTTGTTGGGGTCCATTGACCTGTATCTGCCGCCCTGACCAGTCGGGAATTCGTTTGTTATATTTATGGATGCGTCTATATCCATGCGATTTTGCCAGGCGCGATTCCACCCATATGCAGGAGAGCCCGTCGTTGTTACGGTGTTGCCGTCGCGATCTACAAACGATCCAGAGGTGAAGTCGTAATAGCTACCACTAGTGTTTAGGTATTGTACATAGACTTCGTTGCGGTTGTTGTTTAGAATCTCATCTAAAGTATATTCCTCCTTGTCCCCAAGAGGCATGAAGGTTATTCTCACCAAAGATGGACCATAGTAGTGGGGTGGAGTATAGGGAGCGAACTCGCCGCGGTGTTTGGGCCATTCAGGGTGAATCGGCTTTTCATCGGTAGCAAGAGCAGCCCAGCCGGAAGACCCCGTAGCCGTAGGTATGCCATATGCATATGGATTACTGTAGAAGTTGAAGTCATCAGTCTTCATTAAGCCGATTTCCATCATATATGCAGAGTTTTTTGAGACAGTAACCCGGCGGACTGGGTCTGTTGATTCTCCTGCTTTGCCGGCAGGTTGTCCAAATTTAGATACAAACTTGGTCAAATAGCCATCGCTGCCATGTTTGTTCATCTTCTTTCTTAAGAAGAACTTTGGAACGTTAGCTAAGAAGTTTGAAACTGCCTTCTTGTATAGAGAATCGTCCAAACCCTTGGGAGTTAGCGATCCGCTGGCATCTATTCTTAGAATACTATTCAAATCTGAGAGTACTGTTGGATTGTCCTGTCCCTCAACCAGTACACTGGCAGGATCCATGATCGCCTCAAAAGGTAGTCGCTCTGCCCAGAAGAATTTATCAACGTCAACATTATCCCAATCTAAGCTAGTGTTTCTTCTGCTGCCGCCAGGTAACTCACCGTCCGATGTAGCGGACAGCGTACCACTTAGACAGCCCCTTAGGGGGTCGGGATCTGAGACAGATATAGAATCATATTGCTTTCCATTTCTGCCGGCGCGACGGACTGGATAGTCAACGGCTAGACCGGATTTTATTGAGTTGTAAAGAATCCCCGGAGCATAGAATGGTCTCAGAATACTTCTCCAGGCTTGATTCTCTGCGGCGTCAGTACCGCCATACACAGCCTGTGGATTGTATGATGTCCGGAAAAGAGAAGCTAAATCAAGGGTTCTATCAACTGGATAAAAACCATCATAGGGGAGTAGCTTGACGATAGCCTCAGACTCTATCTCAAAGTGTCTGGGGTATTTGTTGAACAACATATTACGGTCTTCTAGATCTTGAGGCATAAAGTCTTCTAAGAATTCTATATCATCCGTTTGGGCGAAGCGTTCATAGAAATAAGCGTTAGAGCCGTCAAAGTTATTTGTGTTTGCGCCGGTGATTTCCAAAGAAGAGGAGACTAGCGAGAACACTGTTCCGTTATTTTCTATTTCACCGATATGTTCGCTGATCCTGTATTCCGGGATTATTGTATGATCTTTTCCGGTAAGTCGGATGTCTTTTGCAAAATCTTCATAGGTGTTGTAAAATGGATATACAGCAGCCGCAATAGTACCCTTAGCTGCGCCGTCAACATATCTCCTTTCGCTGCCGGCAGTCCAGGCAGGCCTGGTAAAGACATATCCCGGTGAGCGGGGCTCTGGCACAATACCACCAGTGATAGTGGCGGCGTCCACGCCACCAGACCAATTGGTTGGCTGTATCCTGGCGGGAGGAGCCGTAACAGGAACAGTGACAGTACCAGTGATAGTGTGAGCATTCATTGCCGTTCCGGGGACCTGTGCAACAAGCAGAAGTAAGGGCATCGTGGGGTCGGGCATAGAGACTGTGACATCTATATCTCCGGAGGCTTCGGCGAGTGATATGGAAGCAGCTATACGACTGACTGTGTCAGTAAGCGATGTCAGAGTCTGAGATCCTATTACATAAGCTGCGCCGGCACCAGATGCTACAGCCACGCTTTTATCAAAGGTGAACGTTACGCCAGCAGGGACAGTTGTCGTCGTTATGATAAGAGTCAGGGTATCTAGATCTATTTCGTCAAAAGTGGTTGCTTCTAGGGACGCATAGGCTGCCACGGCTGGAACATCGTAAATCGCTGATTTCGCGACGGGAATATTATACACGTACTGGGCTGAGTTTATGGGAGATGTTTCAAACGTAGCCGCACCATCCTGATAACTTATATTTGTTATTCCGTCGTCAATGGTACCGAAGTGAGTCATCATCAACTCACCGGCGGGCAAAGTTGCTGCATCTGCTAGCAGCACAGGGGTAGAAGCTGTCAATAATGTTTGTAAAGAGCTAGAATGGTCGGAATAAATGTATGAATCTAGAGGCCAAATAGACCCGGAACCTGCTCCGGAGGGGGTGCTCGCGGCGTCAAGAGTATTAAAAGGAGTTTGATCGGTTGCTTGTACGGCGTAGCCTTGCGAGGTTATAAAGGGTGCCTGTACTCTTGGCATTTGCCGGTTATAGAGTGACTTATATGCCTCGTTGTTAATGTCATCGTAATCAGCCATTACCCCAGGATTGAAGGGGGTAACCACTGCATCGTCTTTCCAGAAACTATTTGCGAAAGACAGTCTAGCCCTAGAGCCAGACAGGTAGGTATATATTTCTTTTGGATAGATAGTTTCTGGATAGGAGAACACCTTTATAAGATCTATACCGTTGATCGTTCTGGTCGTGTCCGCGACCATCTGGTCCCTCATTATCTCATAGGGTCTCTTAATCTTGCCATGAGAATACTTAGTCCTTCCCGCGATGAGGTAGTTTAGTGATCTATTCGCAAAGCCCATTAAGTCGTTGCCATAACTATATTTTATACCAACGGTAATCTTTTCCCCAAGAGTTTTGGACGGAGAACCAAGTGGGGTCCTAATTTGGTGCAATAAGGGCTTATATCTAGAGGTGATTGGTGCCTCTCTCGCAGTCATAGAATAGAAATAAGTAGATACGTTATCCATACGGTCAGTAACCTGACGGTACATGGTCGGGCTTGAGCCGCCAGTACCATCTGCATAAGCTGACTGTTCTATATTAGTTCCTGGAACATTTGAATAGACCACTTGTGGCATATATTCATACGTGTTATTTTTAGTATAATATTTTGCGTAAGGGTTGTCTGCGTTCGCGATTTGTTTCCATGGAGCAAAGTTTCTATTATTTGCCCACTTAAACTGCTTGGTTCCATCAAGCATAACGACAATGGACTTCTGAAAGGATGCAGGTGCTGCGGCCAGTTGTTGTCTGATGAAAGAAATATCGTCCGGATATCTGGAGCCCAACGAGATATACTCAGAATATACTGTTTGATTTTCTGAGCCTGAAATATAATGTGTCCACTGAGATCTGTCGGCAGCAGGGACTGGTCGTGTTACCAAAGCGTCGTCATAGCTGCTGGCAGTCAAGGCTCCCAACAAGGATGAAGGATCCTTTTCAAGGCGGAGGACGCCGTTTCTCTGAACTTTGTGTACTGAGGGTTTGTCTGTGCCCCCTAGGAAGGTCAGGGTACCGTTGCCTGAGATTGGGTCGTTGCCGGCTGGGTTACATATAACTTCGCCGCCAGCGCCTGTGATTAGTGTTCCGTATATTGATTTATTTCCCTTTGTTCCGCCGATTTCTGGAGTCAAGGTAATCATTCTTGGGTTGCCGTTGGCATCATTCTCAACTGCGGAAACCGTAGACTTTAATGTGCCGGCAGTGGCAGCCAAATCCAAGGAAGCTTTAATGGCGTCTGCAAAGTCATCAGCATTGCCAGAGGCAGCACGGGAAATCTCTGTAGCAGAAGTTGTGGCAGCGGTCAAGGTAAATGTGACTGTAGTATCATCATAGTTGGTGATGATGATTGTTTTACCATCATCGCCGGCGGTTGGTGCGGAATCTGTAATAAGAACGGCGCTGCCCGTATTGACAGCGACTACTCCACCGAACAGCGAGTGTTCAGCCAGGTCTCTATAATAAGGCTGGCGAACAGCGACATTCCTGAATGGGAGTGCGTTGTTGGGAGAATATTGATCAGAGTTCACATCTCTAAACTGTTGTTTTGAGTCCTGTTTTGAACCGGGAGCGGAAAAACGGTCAGTAAAGATTGTCTGGTTCGTGCGAACAGCGTCGTCGCCGCCCGTGAATGATAGAGTGCCGTTGCCGGCAGCAGGGTCGTTGCCGGCTGGATTGCATACTAGCTCTCCGCCGCCACCCGTAATGAATGTGCCGACGACAGGCTGATTTCCTTTTGGTCCTGTGATTGCAGAAGTCAAGGTAATCATTCTTGGGTTGCCGTTACCATCGTCCTCAACGGCAGATACTGTGCCCTTAAGAAGACCTGCGGCTACTGCCAAGTCCATGGAAGCCTTAAGTTCAGTTGCAAAATCGTTAGCATTGCCGATGGCAGATCTATCAATCTCTGTAGAAGAGCGGGTTGCCGCTGTCAGAGTGAAAGTGGCTACAGTCAGGTCGTCGTTAGTAATGATGATAGTCTTGCCGTCATCAGCGCCGATCGGAGTTCCGTCCGTAATCAAGATTGCGGTGGCAGCGACACCAGGTCGCTGGCGGGGGGCTTCATAATCTGCCGAGCCCGTCAGCCCTAATGTTCTGCGGGTTGGCGGGGTTATAAAAGCCGACGGCATATTGTAGCTATAATGATTGCTGTTGTGTGCAAAATCCATATTGGTTGCTGAGCGGTCGTTGCCTTGGACGACTTCGTAGTATTTTGCGTAGTTACCTATCTGTCGGACGCCGGATGTTGCGCTGTGTCCGGTGATGGTTGTTTTGATATTACTTATGTTTACCGGCGATTTGGAAGCCAAGCCTCTTAGGTATTGACCTTTGGGCTGGTTTTCTGTTGTAAGAGTGGTTATGGTACCAGTGCCGGCTACGATGGATAAACTGTATTCCTCGGCGCGATCTACCGTTCTAAACGCTGGGTTGTGACGTGCTTGTATGCCGCCGACGTGAGTGCTGGTGAAGGGTCCCTGCATTGGAACACTGTGACGATATGGAAGCACTGAATCTTCGTGCAGATTGGTTAGGGAAACCCCTGTAATGCCTGAAGATATTAGACCGGCGTTATAGCCTGATGTAACGCTG
>Ga0208013_1000633_pt1 | contig 18614 bp, 3 predicted proteins | sample 16_taG_FD_184091 | JGI IMG/M metagenome (GOLD analysis project Ga0208013, IMG submission 184091) | Marine viral communities from the Subarctic Pacific Ocean - 16_ETSP_OMZ_AT15313 metaG (SPAdes) (version 2) | ecosystem: Environmental > Aquatic > Marine > Oceanic | place: Pacific Ocean | collected...
CTACGGTCTTCAACAACGTTGTCTACTAGGTCTACTAAACTATAGACTTCAAGAGAATTGAAATTTTCAGAGTCGTACGCTGTCTGAGGAAAGAAGTGTCCCCAAGCGTTCTTAGGGTTTGTCTTACTTGGCAGCGTTTGAATGCCGTATAGGTCATCATACGTCTGACGAAAAGCCTGCTCTACCGTGGATGGGTTTTTCCCAAACTTGAAAAAGACGGGAGTACCGACTACTGGAGGTAGGAATGTGTCTTGAGCACCACCGTGATATGGGTCGTCGCCAGCACCTAAGGGTAAACCGTCAGACCTGTGGAACTCATCATTAACCAATTGAACACTAAGTGTAGACGTAGTGTCTCCAAAACCGGCGTTTAGGTCAAAATTTTGAATAGAGGCACCTAAGAAGGTCTGTTGAATGAAACCCTCATTACCAAAATTCCCTGATGAGATGCTATCCGCAGTCCAGCCAGCAGTAGATAGAGACCCACTGGCACCCTGCGGTATCGTATGATGCACAGGCCAGTCCGTCCCATGTGCCCCAGAAGGTGGGACAATGCCATAATTATTGTCAAGTGCCATGTTATCCTCCAAATCCTCGTGATCCATTGTATGCGTTGAAATCTATCGACGTGCGATATGTTGATACGAACGGTATTTCTATTAAGTCTCCCTGAGTAGCATTGGCCGGTAAACGCTGATGATGAATGTATGGGTTGAATATTGTAAAGTCTGTTATGCCACTCTGACCCACGCCTGAAGTACTGGAGAATCCAGAGAGGAGTTGTTTAAAATGGAAGATCCCAGATTCTCGCTCTGAGTCTACCAATGTACCCTCGTCTGGCCCATACGTTTTGAGAGCACCAGAGGCTTGCCACCACGCATCGCTAAACTGATCAGGGAAATCAGTCTTAGTAATTCCAGCTAAGTCATCGGGCGTATTCTGGTTTGGATATGGGAAGGGATCGTTTATTCCAGAGCCATGCTGCCTAAAGTCAAAGCCGTTAGCTTCACCAGAGGGCAGAACGCCAGACACTAGCTGCTGCTTAGCCGTTGGGCTTAAGGGTAAATCTGGACCCAACCCCTCGTTGTAGAAGTCGTCCCAATTTGGTGTGGGGTTTGCCATTCCTATTTATCCAGTTCATATGTGAATGCGATATTGAACGAGTAAGAACCCTCTTTAGGTGTCCAACTCTCAGTGGGGGGTGATATGAAATACTTCCTCACACCCGGTTCCCCTTGAGGACTGAGTTCTTGTAACAGTGAAGCGATCTGACTTGCTGTAGGCTCAACTAAGCTGGGTTTCTTCAGGATTAAAGAGCGTCTATCTCCACTGTATGGAATCTTAGTATAGTCCATGACTAGGTTAATAGCTATATCCCTACGGTATTCTGTTCTGCCGCCAATATTTTGTAGGATAGGGCCAGTTTGTCTTCCAAGTACTGGGATTACAGCAAATACATCTCCCGGATAAGTATCGTTAACTTGAATGCTCTCAGAAATTACACCGGACACAATATTAGTAGGGCGATTGTTGAAAGCTAGATTATACGAAATATCTCCAGTGTACTGATTAGAACCAATATTGATAGAGACTGGTTGTGAGTTAAGTTGTACGGCAACTAGATTGTTAGCTCGGTGATAGACATCACTAGTCATCCCAAACTGACCATTGTTAGAAATACTGTTATACTTCTGTAGGGCGTTTGCGTACGCACCGCTAATAGCCGTCAGTTGTTGATCGCCAAGTTGATCAGGGGCGACCTTAGATAAACCCTTAATGGCTCCATCTATAGACACGTTGATGAATGGATCTGAATTAGAGGTAGCCGTTGTCATGCTGTAATTCTCAGTAGAAGTCCCGCTACTAAGCAACCAGTTTTCGGTTACAGAATATGTACCGTTAGCTACATTAATCTGTTCTGTTCTTACATGATTGAATCCACCATAGGAATCTACTAAGTGAACCGTTCCCGACCCTATGACACCAGCTACATTTGGATATGAGCCACTAGGATTGGTCGCCAAGCGACTCAAAACAAAATCACGAGCTTGTTGCCACGCTGGCTTAGAAACGTCTCCATCGAAGTCGTAGACGGTCTTACCGGTGGCATTGAGACTGTGGGAAATACGATACGAGCGAGGGTTTTCTACGGATTCACCCTGAGCGTCATCTACTTCCAGATTCCAATCTTCACCATAGTCATCAATAAAGAAAGTTCCGGTACTATTTAATAGGTCAACCAAAACCGTGTTGGTAGCTCTTAGGGAACCATCATTAGCATAAGTACCCTCTAGGTCAACAAACGCTTGATCGTCATCACCAGTATTTTCACGAAGTAAGTAATCAGCCTCTAAAACAATGGTGTATTCACAGGTGGTAATGTAAGCACCCTCTGTAAAATCAACACTTATTACCCTTGGGTAGCATACTATGGTGGCCCCAGCGTTGTCTAAGATGTCAGAAAGCTCTACCCTTTGACCGTCTTGGGCAAACAATCCGCGTAGAGCACGTTGCTTACTCAACATAGCGGAGGCATTCTTGTTTTCCACCTGTTGACGCCAAGGCTTTGTTCTGGAGCTAATTGGCTCATCGTCAAACAGGCCGTATGGACCAATAAAGTTGTTAGGAATATGTCCAGCGTCAAAAAAGCCAAAGGGCGTATTAGTGGCTGGGTTCAGAGCGTAAGGAGTACCACGGTCTGCTAGCAGAGTACCAGTAAGGGTTATAGAGTAAGTAACACCAAAAGTACCCTCCTTATTCTTCAGTACGTTCTCAGAAATCTGTATAAATGGCGTGGGCCTGATTGTACAGTCCTGAGCGGCGTCATTAGTGTATCGTACTCTAATTGGCATTAGTATCCCCGTATTCTTAGGCTAAGAGAGTCTGTAGTCTGGTTATTAGTCATGTTCAGGTTCAATATTCCTGAGTGCCCACTTGGTGCCTCAATGTTTAGATTCATTGTTCCACTAGGAGATCCAAGGACCGCAGACTGATACAGATTCATTGTATTATACACATTTGCACTATCTGGACCGATTAGAGTCAGATTCATATCTCCAGAGCTATCTACCGCACGGCCAGAGGCCACCAGATTGAACATTCCACTACTTGGCGTAGGTGCAAACAATGTTAAATCTACCTGTTCTACGTATGGACGATGAGCAACAAATCCCTTAGTTGATGGGTCAAACCCAGAAACCTCTAGGAAAATATCACCATTTGGATTACTGAAGATGATCCCGGATACTTGGTAAGATAGGGAATCACCTGATGTATTTTGGTAAGCCCTGGTTTCCAAGCGGTCCGTAGCGTCACGGTCCTTCTTCTGTCCAAATACGTGAGCCTCGATCCAGCCGCCGCTATTAGGAATAGATGGCACTTGCCCCCTAAGCATAGCATCGAATGAATATCCAGCACCAGCATCTAGTAATCCACTAGTAGGATGATTACCACTAGTAGCCCAAGAGTGCCTTGGAGAACCCACCGCCATAACATAATCACTATCACCACGACCAGCACGATCAACAGAAACAGAACTGCCAAACCTGTCATTCTCTGTGCCGCTAGTCGTAACAAAGAATCCTCCAAGGCCATCGTCCGTATATAAGGTTGGAACCCTATCATTATGCCCCTGAGCGTATAATTTCTCAGCATATATCCAAGACTGACCCCTGCTCTGGAAGTCAACTATTTCGTTACGGTAATTGAATACGGCCCCGTTGTTGAGAACCATAGTCCCACTAGTGTTGCTGAACTGATCAACGCGAACCCCAGAGCTTCCAAGGTCATAGAAAACATGATTGGGAATATCGTACTCAGCATTGAAGCTCTTTCTTTGGAAGGCTGTGTTTAGTCCGTTTGGCTGTACAGCACCACTATATATGTGGCCGTGTATTGTTTCAAAATCATGATTAGGAGCACCAATAGCTATCATGTCACAATCGATAGAAACAGATACGCCAAAGTTATCAGACCTTTTCGCGAACTCAACTATAAAACTAGCATCCAAAATATCATGGTCGTCACGTTGTTGTTCTAAAGCTACAATTGGGCTTGGTGAGAAGTCAACAATACCCACATTTAAGCTGCTAGGCTTAATTTTCTGTTGGAATTCCCAAGGCAGGAATTCTGAGACCACATTTTCTCCACTTCCTGTTTTCTCGTATACGAACACAGCACCAGCACCACCGTCTTCGGCAATTCTTACTCCAGAGCGAGATGGGTCATTTTCAATTTCATGCCACTGTACGATACCGCTAACACCACTGATAGCACCCTCGGTATAGTAAGCATTAAATGGAGAACCCACAACCAGCTTATTATCACTCATGTCGATAGAATAACCAAACAAGTCACCTAAACATCCAGAGTAATATACGTCTAGGTCTAGGTAGTCAGTGTTGGTAGCCTTCATTAGGTCATTAAGACCACCGCCGACCTTAGCGTCAGTGATGAAGTCTTTCTTGTTACCAGATTCTCCCATTAACTCTTCGTAGGTCTGTGGAGGATTGATATTTAAGAAGTCGCCACTAAATCTTGGGTATATGCCGTGAGTTCCAAGAGCGTCAGAAGTATAGAAACTCTCAACACGTTGTTTGATCTGTTCCGGACTCTTCAGTTCCGCTGGACGAGTCAGGGTTGAAGGGTCATACGTATCTTCATCGTCGTAGTAATTATCTAGACTTCCAACCACTCCAACACCACCGTATAGTGGATCTGGTATGTTGCTAACTGCGTGACCACTAATAGCATGATACTTAGCCGCACTTCCACGTTCTGGTGCTCTCAGTTTCTGAGAGAAGAACCAATTACGACCATTTACGTCTACGCTGTCAACATCTGTATAGATGTAATCATCCCCAAAGGAACCCAGTCCCGTAGTCACTACATCCAAAGAATCTGGATATAAACTACGAATAAACTCTTGGTTACCACTTAGAGTTTCCGCACGGTAATGAGCACATTGACCCTGTAGAAGTGTGGAGTCGGAGATAACAATGATCTTTGAGCGTCTACGACCAGTTTGGAAGGATGAGAAGTTCTCAAATTCTTCAGCAGCAACCACGGGGCCGTCTTCAATAAGCTCGTCACCAAGATATTCACACTGAGCACTAATAGCTGAGTTGCAGTAAATTTCACTCTTGTTGGACACTGGACGTGACACAGCAGGAACACTTCCACTTTCCAGAGGATTTACTTCCCACCTACAGTTGTATTCCTCTACACCCGTTGGTACTTGACCACTCGTTGTAGTAATAACGGTTTCAATATCTATTGGAAGAGGACAGCCAGAGATAGAGATCAGTCTAGGTGTAGCTGGTAGAACACCGTCAATCAGGTCTCCATAAGGGATGAATGTTCTCCACGGTGAGGTAGACAAGTTAATAGTGATCTTACTGTCAATCGCCTTGAGGTCGTATATACTTTGCGAAGGTGTTAGAACGGTCGTCTTAGACAAATCAATGTCCGAACCACATATACTGCCATCAATATCGGAGGTGAACAGTTCAGAGTCTTCTTCTCCAAGAGGGTCGTGTGTAGCACCAACAATAGTGCCGCAGATGTCAAACTTCTCAGACACTTTCTCAGATACCCAGTTTACAAACACGCGATAGCCAGAACCACTAACCGCTGGGAACTCAACGGTAGCATCTGCGTCAATCTTCCATTTATTTGTTGGGTAAACGGTGTATGGCTCAGTAACGTCGTCTTCCCACCAGATGATCTTTTCGTAGTTAGATCCACCAGACAGAGGAATGAACACGTCCTTGTTTTCGGAAAGTGTACTATCGCTGAAGTGTAGACCGCTAAGGCTAGACGCAGCTTGGTAATTGGGGAATGTAAACGTATACCCATTGTCGCAACCACTAACACTATCCGTAGCGGTATTAATACTCTGAACATCAAGATCCGCAGGGTCGTAGCTCTTAATAATGTTCTCAGTAACGAAATACTCACCAACGTTAGGCATTAAGATTGGACGACTCGTTACACTCAGGCCGCTACACAAGTAGTTGACATTGTCAGCAATTTGTTGTCTAGATGACTCCGAGGTGGCATTAAACGTGATGACTAATTTCTTATTCCCAAGATCCATCCAATTTTGTAGTTCTTGTAATTCTGATGCAGACGGTTTACCAGATGGATTAGCTACCCACGCGAAGTCTACCAAATTGTTCAGATCTGTAGCTTCTTGGTTCTCATCAAAGGCACCACCATTGACAGAGAACTCAACGTTAAGTTTATCTCCAAGCCCATGATTTAAACCACTTTCATATGCGTCTGAGAGAGATGTACGACCAGTGAATCCGTTAATCTGAATACCACGAGGTGCAGAGGTACAATCTTTACGCACCATGTTGATGTAGAACTCAGTGTTCTTATCATCATTTTGTGTCGCCACGTCTATACCGCGACTAGCATCGTCCTCTCCCCATTGTGAGCCGATAATGTAAACTCGTGAGTTGTTAAGATCGCCGTTGGTCTTACGGCCCGATTCAACTAGACCCAAGATGGAATCTGGGTAGATGACCCTAGTTTCTATTCTCTCTTCATCCTCTGGGTAATATGACCTACCAACACCCTGTAGTAGACCGTCACGACCATTGAGGGAATCAGGGTCAAAGAAATCACCACTATAAGTGAAGGAATTGTACTCACCACTAACGCTAGAATCAACATCCTCTGAGATATTAAAGGATACTACATCTAGGTTATCTTCTGCGAACTTGCCACTAAGAGAGCCAGCCTGATGTACTTCCCACTTGTAAAGCGTACGATAGTCACAGTAGTATCCGGACGTAGCTGGCCTCAACCACGAACTAGGTGATAGGTGTTCAGCAGTAGTAAGAATAGGTACGGGTTCCTGATTCACCTTAGTAAATAGGGGTGTGGGAGGATCGTCGCAATTTGGAGTAAAGTTACCAAACTGTAGAGGCCAGTTCTTCTTATATGTTACAACCTTACATGTGTTAGGAGTAGTCTTCAAGCACTGCTCAGTCCACTCAGCACGTAAGTCTCCACCGTGCTCCAGCGGAAACTCACAGCGAGAGTTAACGATTGGGGGTGGACTACCGTCACAAGTAACACCCTCCGGACAACCCATTTCATCAGAATAGCCCGTAAGACTATCACGCTCTAGGTGCATACGGATATCACCAACACCCTTGGCGTAGTAATTGTTCCGGCCAATGGTTGCACCAGTAGAGTAAGACGGAATCTTAGCCTTGGTAACATTGTACTTGTCAGCGTTCAGGTCGTCCTGAGAAACACAACCCTGCATAGAGTGTTCAATACTCTTAGCCGCGTGGATTCTCATGCGAGACCCAAGTCTCTCAAGTACGCTATTTATGATACCATTGGAATCTGCGTACAAACCGTTTTCTTCCCAAGTTGGGTCATTACCAACTAGGACAAGGTTTCTATCTCCGAGAGCTAACCAGTTCTTGATGTTATCAATGATCTCATCGCTGGCAGAATCCAACTCTGGAGTCATGATGAAAGCAAGACCAGCGTCTTGTGGTATTTCTATTTCCGAGAAATCAGTACGACGCCAGTATTTCCCTGCGTAATCTCTACTTCCGTTAGCACCGGAGGCGAAGACCAAGTTCATAGTTTCGTAGTATCCAGCATCCCTCTCTGCTTTATGAGAAGAACGGTCAAGGTTACCAAACCTACCGAATTCAACTACTCCGCTATGAGAGTGATACTTACGTGAGGCAAACATACGGACAGCACCAGCGTTGTGATGTGAAGCCCAACGCATCTTACCGTCGCCCCAAACATTCGAGTCTTCAAACTCGTTGAACGAGTCTGTTGGTGCTCCAAACGCCACAACGTCTCCATCGTCGTTTACTGCCGTACTCCATCCCAAACGAGATGTAGGAGCAAACGTCTTAGGTAGAAACTGACGTGTACCAATGTATGCAATATCTCCATAACCATAAGAGTATGAAGGAGAGTATGACTGAGGTAGTACAGTCCAGAAGTTGATGTCATTACGGAATTCAAACCGTTCGCTAGATGACAGGAAGTCGTATGTGGCTGTCTTAGCAGTAGCAACACCAGATAGTAATACGATTTGTGCGTAGTAGGACTCGGCAGCGGTTTTGCTCTCAGCCTGACACCAAGCTAGAACGTTATCATAAACCCTCTGATCTTCATCAGCGTTTCTCTCAAAGACCCTGCAGGAAACACTGTTCCAAGGAGAGCCTACGGATACTATTTCGCCATTAGCACTGATAGCTACACTGTGACCGAAGCGGTCATTGTAAGTATTAGCATATGTCGCACCAAATATATCAGCATTGTCCTCTTCCAGTTCAGCTATATCATTTGGAGATGTAATGACCTGAACACAGTTGAAGTTGTCACGTTCTTTTTCGAATATGTAAACTCGACCACCCGAAGCTGGTGGAACTTGGAACTCAGTAAGAATAGAACCGTGCGTATCTCCCCAGTCCTGCCCAACTCCGCTCGCGACAAAGTTGCGGTTGAGGGTCGAATTAGTGTATGTTGACGATAGTCTTCCGGAGTCGAGCGTATTAGTAAGTAAAGCACTTGCCGTAGTAGCCCAATTTTCAGACTGACCAAATACCTTGTTCAGGTGTCCACTTTGAGCTAGGTTTGTAGTTGGATCAAACACACCACTCTGAGATGAGTAAGCTAGATAGAAACTAGAGAACCTATCATAGAGATTAATGGCGTTCCCGCCAGCATCAGCATATTGTAGGGCACCAGCCGTAGATCCAGTCTGCTCTTGAAACATACCAACTATTGCTGGGACACCACTGTACAGCGTATTTTGACCAGCGGGGAATGACTCAAACCACGCTTCCATTACGCCGCTATGCTGTTGATCTGAAATCACAGGGCGAGCAGCCGCAATCCAATCAGTTAGAGAGCCATTACCTCCTAGAAGCCCAGAACCAACATCTTCTAACAAGGCGAGGTCATCAAGTCTTGGAATATACCTATGGGTAAACCAGCTTGACTCATCTGAAGGAACAACAGGATATTCCTTATTGGAGTAGGTAAGTTGAAGAACAACTATCTTAGGATTGATCTCTGCGTACCATTCACTAGGTCCAGCGTTCCAAGGTGCTGAGAAGTATTTCCACAAGATATTGAAACGTGAAGCCGTAGACGCCACGGAAGCCAATTCAGATTTGTTATAATCAAACAGGTCGGTAAATATTAGGCCAGCAGTTGGGATGCCAGAAGTTTCAATGTCTGTGAATTCCCTGTTCCACTTAGCACGGGGAGCACCCACCACAACAACCTCGCGGTCACCGCTTACTGCCATGTCTAATGAGCTACCAAACTCACGACCCTCTTGACCAATCTGCCACTTGTTTCCAGATATTGAGAACTGATCAAATGTTAACAGGTTTTCAGCAGTACGCTGAATATAATCTTTTCTGAATCCAGTTGGAAGGGTCAGTGGTTCAATCAAGTTCCAAGAGGCACTCTTACCAGCTACATCGGTGCCTCGACGGTATAGGAATACAGAGCCAGCACCAGATACATCCACCATGCCGGGATCAGCATCTCCAAAAGCGTCTACTCGATTCTGGTCAAACTCTGGAATAGTCATATGAGGAGCGGAGATAGCCATTAGGTCACCCTTGACAGATACCTGACTTCCATATTCGTCGCCAGCACTTCTACCAGAATCTACAACGAATGGAGAATCAACTGTCAGGTTAGCAGATGGAGCCACACTGGCGGCATCGTCACCTATAAACTTAACACCAGAGAATACCAAGTCTTGATCACAGTCTTCAGTACAGCAATCCCAATCAGTACCGCACATACCATAACCCCATTCCTCAAACGTTGGAGGAACAGAGATAGGGTCAGTTGATCCGGTTTTGATGGTCATAGTAGCACTGTAAGCTACAGACGGCATTAGCTCAGTATATTTTCTTAGTCCATAGTAGTTACCGCTATATCCAAGACCACCGCTAAAGTTGATAGCACCGGAATTGGTATACGTTTCTGTGGCCCTGAAAATTCCACCGTCATTACATGTCTCAGCACGCCACGTTGTACAGTCTGTGCGTAGTTCCAGATCTATAGCCTTACTTGGGCTATCTCCAGTACATGATCCGTAACCCACAAGATCAACACCGCGAATTTCATTGGTGACATCTAGGGTTGCCACATGGTTATCTGTTAGCTCAATACCAGTACCATAGTTATTGTTATACCACAGACCAAATGCTGAACCAAAATTACTGCTATAGTTTGCCGTAACAAGGTTCATGGTCCCTGTTGATAGAGCTTCAACCGCTGGGTTGTGTAAGTATAGGGGAACTTCAACGTCCATCACGTTTGGAGCGTTAATGAACATTGGCATAGAACCAACGAAGCGTCGTTTAGTTACTGAATTACCGCCCAGTAGATTTAGGTTTACATTGCCACTAGCGTCACCAGTAGTTAGATTTTTAACCGTATTCCACAACGTAAGCGGTGCCGTAGACTGTAGTCCAGTAGTCCCACCGTTTGAAGCAAACGTGTTCAACCTCAGCACTGGACCCGTAGGGGTAGTAGCTACGTTCGCATTAAACATAGTCAGCGGCATACCAAAGAAGTTACCACTACCACCCAATGTAGTTAGAGGGTCAAAGTCATCTGACGTGTCGTGCCTACCCAGAATCTCTGGTAACGCTAGAGACATAGAGTTGGATAGGCTTGTAGGAATCTCACCACTAATATTTAGGGTGAACGTTTCCACTCCCGATTGATGAGGGGTGAATAGCGGAAGCGTTTCCGTAGAAACAAAAGCACCCTGAAGATTAAGCGTGAACCCACTAGGTGCCGTCGCAAATACATCGTACGGCAGTGGAATATTCATAGTAAGAGGTAGAGTACCACTACTATCTTGTGGGAATCCACCAATATTCAGGTTAAGCTGAGATTCTGACGGGAAAGCACCGCTAGCGTACAATTTCATGGTACCAGACACGTCAACATCACAAACGTTCGCGTCTTCCATTCTTACATGTGAGGAATGTAATTCTATCTTGGAAGAATACGCTGGGCCTGATGGATAAACGAGGTCGTATTGTACGAACATGTCGTTCACATCATCGGAGAAATATCTCTCCGAGAAATCTTTGGCCCTTGGTTCTAACGGAAATAATGACCAAGCCTCTGTTTCGTCGCAGATATCATCGTAGGTAAATGATGACTCTAGTTTTTGAATACAACCAGAGGGTTTTAGATAGTGAGACTTGCGGTTTACCAGTCCCCAGTTTGGCTCATCTGGAGTCCAGTAAGGGTCTTGATTCTTTGTGTATAGGCTGACAATCATACGTGGGCCAGACGGAGGAACATCCTCACATCCAGACCATGAGATACCAAAACCTGTTTCGTGAGATACTACGCTCTCTACAACAATGGCGTTGTCTGAGAATGTATATCCACAAGGTATATTCTTTGTAATACGACGGTTAACGGCGTAGAAGTTGTTGGGAACATCGCTTAGGTGGAACCGTAAGAAATCGTTCTCTATCTGCGTATGATACGATACTCCACTATCAATAGCAGAAGGAGTAGGAAGATCCACAGAATTAGAATAACTGGTGCCGCTATGTTGAATATCAAAGATGATATGTTCTGTATTCGGGCGGAGCTGCCATTGGTCATAACCCATACCAAATTGACAGTGTTCAAAAGCACCCAAAGTCCAATCATTGTATACGTCTTCATTTACTCTATCCCATAGTTTGTAACGGTCGTTAGTATACGACTCGCTCGGATCAAAGAATTTAACCCGACTGTTTTCAAGGAATTTTTCTGCCGTTACACCTTTATATGTCTTATCTGGGTTAGATTCAACAATGTTTGTCCCAGATCCATATAGCGTTTCAACTCCAGAACTCCAGGAAGAAATTCCGAATTCACTAACGAGCATGTTCATACCAACGCCAGAACCCGCAGACCATCCTAGTGTAAGGTCAGCACTTGTGTCTGCCTTATGGAACGGTACGGAACTAGCACGTAGTACATTGAAAGGTGATAGAAATTCATTATCAGTGTAGAGTTTAAGACCACTACTCTGATGATCGTTGTACGTCAAGATGGCATTCAGCGGGAATTGGTACCCACTGTAAGGCACGGCGTCGGCAATAGAGATGATGTTGTTAGACGTATCTCTAGCGTATCCACATAGATACCCACCGCTATAACCAAGGGCGAAATCTAATTGAGACGGCGTGTCCCACTTAGAACAAATAACGCCACTTTGGAATAGGTCATACCCAGCACCGGAAACGGTTGGGTCTGGCGTAAATCGAACGAACACGGAAAATCCGCTAGCAGCACTAACATTCCCAAAGTTGATATTTTGCGTGTCTTGTGAGATTCTTACTGAACGATCAAAAGCGTCAGCAATCTTACCATAGAGAGGATTACCCACAAAGTTAACCGCACCGCTAGCAAGTGATGTCCAGTCAGACGTTGTGTAATCACCACTATATCCGGGTAACTGACTTTGGAATAGGGTTCCGCTGGAATATCTCCAACCAACGCTGTGGTAGACTTCTGGCGTGGTAGCAAACAGACCACTAACCGTACCTAGGCCACTACCAAGCTCTGTGGATTGAACGTAGAGTCCATCAACATTATCAAAGCGGTAGTATCCAGATAGGAATGGGTAATCAATTGTTGGGTTCTCAAAGCCGAAACCGAACATATCAGGGTCGTATGGGCCGCAAACCGTACCCTCTGACCCACGCCATCTTCTAGCGTAGTTACTCTTTATTGTACCATCCGAAGTATAAGAATGGATTCCACTGATTGAGGATAGAGGACCGTAACCACTACCAGCATTTAGGATATCGTCTGTAGACCCCATAGATGTTGGGTATAGGGCCGCTTCCGATCTACCGTCTTGGACCTTCCCAAACTTTTCTCCGCCCTGAGTGAAGAGATTAAGGGCGTTTGAGGGTGCGTACCTTACACATAGTTCAGTGTAAGCAATGGAAGCACCGCTAGGAAGTGGGAAGATATCTAGATAGATCTTCTCTAGGTATGAACTCATTGAGTAGTCTTGAGATAACCCAAGGCGTACATCATCATCCAGAATCTGAAGAGGAACTTCATACCACGCAAATTCTGTACCACTGACTACGGGGTATTGAGTAAGTGAATAATGGTCACCACCAGAATTACCGCTAGCTTCCCAGTAGTCTTCATGTTCAGATAAGCTACCACCGGCCACTATGTAATCATCATCGTCAGAATAAAACCCTGAGATAACAGGGTGAGATCCAACACTCCCAACGTATTGATCGTTTAGGAATACGCCCGATGGATTTTGTAGGAAACCGCCAGACGGAGAGGTGTCATGCAGGAGCTTATCTTCGCTGTAGCCAACAACATCAAGTACATAGTCTCTAGTTCCAAACGCTTTCTTAGCTAGAACTTTAAGTGTGATGGTGTCTACAGTGTAGAATATTGAGTCGTTTTTATGAACATTTTCCCTACGGTTTTCTGTGTTGAAAGCACCGCTGGGACTGAACCACATATTATTAGTAGACTGATCAAACTGATAGTTGAATGCTCCTTGAGTAATTTCGTCTACATTAGTGGAACATTCTCCAAAACGCAGCATCAGCTTCCCTGAGTCAGCAACCCCACCCCCAGAAGCAGACTGAACTTTGATGAATCTTTGTGCTGTCGGAACCCCAAGGATTCTTACTAAGTCTTGAGCACCACATATATCTTCATTTGTAACACCTAGTGGGCTAGCAGCAGAATCAACATCGTCAACCCAAACAGTGTCTACGGATGGATAAATAGTAGTGTCAAAATCATATTGAGGCATAAACTGAGCACGAATACATCTCTCTAGTCTTCTACCAGTAGATGGAACTTCCATGTAAGCTGGGAAGTAATCTTCGCGTCTAGGGCCGAATCCACCACTATTACAGATCTCAATTGCGGAAATTTTAAAACCGTTTGTGGGATTCAGAAACTTGACCTCTTGGGTCGATAGAGGAGCACCGTCTAGAGCCAAATAGTTGTTACCACTACCATCTGTCAGGATATCTGGTAGGATATAGTTTTCTTCAAACCCTTCACTGAAACCCTCTGTAAACGCATCGTCAAGAGATACAGCACGAACACTGAAGTGCAACTGATAACCGCTAACCATTTGCATGTGCGGTTTTGTTCTTCTATCCCAGTCATAACCATCTATCGCATTAGATTCAGGAAGTGATGAATATGTGGAGAACTTAGATTGATCTACAGTGGAGTCGCCCTTCAGTGATATATCATTATACTTGACAATCAGATTTCCAGATGGGTCCAGCAGTTGAATATTGTAAACAGTGTAGAGAGGAGGTACGCTAGATTCATAGTTCTCTAACGGTGCAGCTACCCTCATTCTTAGGGCTGTGTAGTCTGGACGTACGTTTAGATTAGTAAGATCGCACTTATACTGGAATAGACCTTCAGTATGAACCGTGTTAGGGTTTATGTAAGAGGTCACGTCATCACTAAGGGTCACGGAGTCACCGCCATCCTTAAGGATGCCCTCATATACACCCTCATCAATGAAGCTGTACAGACCTGAAGTTTCAGCTAGTGGACCTACAAATGAACCAAACCCAGAGGCTACGGGTAAGTCAGCCTGAGGATATAGTTTTTCTTGGCACTTGAAATCACCAAACTCACCAGCAACCTTATCTATGTCTAAGACATTAAGATTACCCTCAAGTGTGAGTAGTTCACTAAGAGCATAGTCTACCTTTATACCGTCATCCAGTTCACCCTCTGCGTCTAGCGATATGTCGATTGGGATGAAGGATGTAAGTCTACTCTCTACCTCAGACAAGAACGTGAGGGTTGCCTCCATAGCTGCTGCCGTGGAGATGATAGGGGCCGTCTCTGGACACGAACCGTCTAACCTGATAGCATCTAATGCCTCAATCTGACGGTCCACAGCGTCTGTGCTGGATGTGTACTGAAGAGTAACGTCACAACCATTAATAGATACCACTGAGTAGTAGTAGGTTTGAGAGTTGGCAGAGATCTCTGCTACCCACGTATCATCCAAACAAGCACAATCGCACCTATTCAATGTTACGGTGTATAGAGGACCAGAGCCAACAACCTCTGAAACAGTATCAACACAAAATTGATCTACTGGTGGGGACGTAAGATCACCCTCTGCCTGTATGGTAGTACCCATATTAGCCTGAATTACCATGTGAGCAGTAAACTCTCCGCCAGCAGAGCAAGAAGCGTCTGTTGCTTTGAGGCAGCTACATTCTAAAGCTACGTGATGTTCAGACATTCATTGGTTTCCTATTTAAGCGAGTACCCCGCCCTTACGTGTCAAATCACCACTGCTGTTAAATTTGGTCCTACCAATTTCTCTTCCAACCTCTGCGAACAACTCGTCCTTAATGTTTTGCTTCATAGACTCTAAGAAGCTACCACCTACTAGGTTTACATTTACATTCGTGGTGTCCAATTTAACGCTAAAGTTAGTGTTTGCCAGTTTGTCTACAGCACTAGAGAAATCAGAAAATACATTTCTAAGTGCTGGTATAGCATCTGTAAGCATGTTGCTAGACCCCCCAACTGGGCCTCCACCGTTACGACGTGCTCTACCTCCACCATGCATGTGACCGGGACCGCTAGCACCACCACCAGAATTCATAGCTCTTAACATCTGTAAATTATTACCACGCTGAACTGCTGAACGATTTACCACAAACTCACCCGGCGTAAGCATAGCTGGAACGGTGTCAGTACCACGGGGTACAAACATTCCATGGTTAGCGTAGACCATACCGCCCTGAGCAAAACCTTCATTTGTTCCAGAGATCTTGTTAAGTTTGTTTTTGAAAGTAGCATCTGTAGTGATGATAGTAGCCTTATTAATAGCAATTTCAGAAACATCAAATTGAGCACCCTGTTGAGCTACGTCACCAAGTACCCTAGACAGCTCTCGACCCTCAGCCTTAATGGCTTCCTGTTCAGGAGTTGTACCAGATAATACACCAGCAGCACCCGTTCCTCCCAGTCCTAAACCACCTAAGGTCAGACTGGCAGCACGTTGATTTTCTGCGTCAGACAAACCCTGTCCCTCTAAGCTCTTAAATCCAGCACCAAGTGCAGATCCAGAGAACAGACTAGTAAGTCCAGACGAGCCAGATCTCAGGGCCGCACCAGCACCAGCCGCAGCTTGACCCTTAATGAACCCTTGAACATCCCCACTAATCAATTTTTCCAGAGAACTCTTTTCTTCTCTGTTCTTAGCTTGAACAATAGTCATCTCTTCTTTGAGAAGTGATATTCTTTGTTTTGTGAAAGTTATAAGTGCGGCGTTGGCACGTCTAGCCTCCTCGCGTTTATCATCCTGAACCCCTTTGGTCCCAGCGAAAGCACCTAAACCAGCCTGCTGCTGGGCGTTGAAAGTCCCTGAGATGCCCGTAGAGGCACGTCTAATGTCATCAGCACTACCAGTTCTAAGGTTAGCCCCTAGACCTCCCAGTCCACCAATGTTGTTGAACTGTTGGACCCTAGCCTGTGTTTGCTGTTGGGTTGTAAGTCTAGCACCTCCAAATTCTGCGAACGCCTTACCAGCTTCAATCTGTGTATCAATCGCTTGATTAAGGGACGCTGCCGCTGTAGCCTCAATTTTCTCACGCTCTTTATACAAACCTATCATCTTACCATTATGAGCAGCTTGTATTTTACCAGACTCAAACAGACCGGCGGTAAGTTGTTTAGTTTGTGAAGCTATGCCTTCTTGTAATACTTTGAAATCTATAGCTTTACCTGTTTCGAGCTTAGATACTTGAGCTGATATGGCGGTTTCAAGTGCTTTTTTGGTATCGGCGTCAGCACCCTTAGGAATAACATCTATCAACGCTTTTGTAATTAGCTGTTTGTCACCCGCATCGCCTTTGAGATTTAAGCCCGTTAGTGCCTCTCCGACACCAGTATTAAACTGAGACGCACCTCTCGCCACGTTTGCTTGATTAGTAATAGACTCTCTTAAAGCTGGATCTGCACCAGAAGCACTATCTAGAAGTGCCGATTCAACCTTGTTAATAGCCCCTGTGGTGTCAGCCCCAATGGTGTTCTGAGCCGCCTCTAGTTCCGCCATAGCTATAGCTACGGTATTAGAACCAGTCTGTAAACCAGCGGTAAAACCATCCACAGCATTAGCCGCAAGACTAAAAGCTGAGGTTACTTTCAGGTTATCAAAATTAGCTTTGGTTAGAAGTTCTTGTGCCTTTCTAGCTGCCTCAATAGCATTAATAAGTGCTAATTGACGTGCCAACGCATCACCGTTCGTGCCAGACAGTTTTTTAGCAGTCAATCTTAACTCATCTATAGACGCCCCTGCGTCAGCAAACTTATTAATAACATCAGATGTCTGAGCCTCAACGCCAGCTAAAGCCGTTGTCCTCTCTGAACCAGTAAGATCTTGTGCTTCACTCACAGCTACTGATAATTCTTTACCAATACCCGTAGAAATACCTGCGAAGTCTATTTTGCCTGACTTCTTTTGATTTTCTAGAGTAGAAAGTCCAGCTTTAACCTTAACATCCGCAGCGTCTTTAGCTCCTTGAAACTCCGCTCTTTCGATATTGTTTTGTCTTCTTACTCCATCTTCTGCGAAACCTCCACCTTCTTTCAACCCTAGCACCTCAAATACATTACCAATATTCCCAGCAATACCTGAAACGGTAAACTGTTCTCCAAAACCCTCTGCTTGAGCCTGTATACCAGCTTCCTTGCTTGCGGTACCTGCGTCTCCAGATTTAATAGCCTCTTCTTTAGCCTTCTGAGCTAGATCAGCTATCATACCCGTGATAGCACTACCGATAGCGTTGAATCCTGTTACAGCTACGGCGGCTAGACCACCAACTTTACCTAGGCCCTTTCCGAGGGTTTGGAAGGGATTAGATTTTATTTTTTTCATCTGTCGAGCAAGTTTATTTATTACACCTGTTAATATCTTTGTCGACCCGATAGCTATACGTCTACTTTTATTAAGTGTTCTTTCTTTTAGTGTTAATTGTGTATAAGTAGCTAGTGATTTTTTAAGACTTTCTCTCTCTTTATCTCTAAGACCTTTTGCTTTCGTAACTGTCTCACTAGATTTTCTAACCGTATTCCTCAAATCTCCCAACCTGCTCTGGAGCTTCTTTAATTCTGCAACGTTGTTCTTAAACACGGGACCGGAACGAGTGTTACCAGTCGTTTTACGTGTGAGATCATTTATTCTAGATTTAACACCCGGAATCGCCCTAGCAGCAACTTCACCAGTACCGCTAGCTTTACGACCAGACCTATTAATCTTTGACAGTCTTGCGTCGGATTTTGCCTGTATGTCAGCACTCACCGCTGCACGTTGTTTGTTTGTCAGCGTGGAGGGTCGCGAGCTTCTTGGTCCCTCAGATGCTTTAAAAGAGGCAATAGCCTTAGCTCTAGCTTTACTGGCGGCTCTTTCTTTCTTATAATCTTCTATTCGTTTGTCAATAGATGCTCCGAATTTTTCGAGAAAAGACGCTGATTTTCCACCCGTAACACCAACGGCATATATAATACCAGCTAAAAGAGTAAAACTAGAAATAAGT
>Ga0208013_1000638_pt1 | contig 18449 bp, 10 predicted proteins | sample 16_taG_FD_184091 | JGI IMG/M metagenome (GOLD analysis project Ga0208013, IMG submission 184091) | Marine viral communities from the Subarctic Pacific Ocean - 16_ETSP_OMZ_AT15313 metaG (SPAdes) (version 2) | ecosystem: Environmental > Aquatic > Marine > Oceanic | place: Pacific Ocean | collected...
GATCCCGAGACCGATGATGCGCGTCTGCGTCCCAAGGCTGACGGGTCGTTGAACCCGGCCATTCTGGTCACCTCGGGCTCTTGTACCCACCTTGGCTGTGTTCCGGTTGGTCCGGCGCAAGGCAATACAGGCGATTTCGGTGGCTGGTACTGCCCATGCCACGGCTCGCACTACGATACGTCTGGCCGCATCCGCAAAGGCCCGGCCCCCACAAACCTCCCGGTTCCGGATTACAATTACGTGTCCGACTCCGTGATCAACATTTCGCTTTAAGGGAAGGATACCGCAGATGAGTGGACACGAATCCTCCTACACGCCGACCAATGCCTTCACGAAATGGCTTGATACGCGTTTGCCGCTGGTCCGGTTTGCCCAGGACACGGCGATCAATTTCCCGACCCCGAAGAATTTGAACTACTGGTACACGTTCGGCGGCATCCTTGCCGTCTGTCTCGTGATTCAGATTCTGACCGGTATCATCCTGGCCATGCACTATGAGGCCAGTGTCGACGGCGCGTTTGCGTCTGTTGAGCGTATCATGCGCGATGTGCCGTATGGCTGGCTGCTCCGCTACATTCACGCCAATGGCGCGTCGATGTTCTTCCTTGCCGTCTATATTCACATGTTCCGCGGGCTCTATTACGGCTCCTACAAGGCGCCGCGCGAAGTGCTGTGGATCCTTGGCTGTGTCATCTACCTTCTGATGATGGCCACCGCCTTCCTCGGCTATATGTTGCCTTGGGGCCAGATGTCCTATCACGGCGCAAACGTCATTACGTCGCTGTTCGGCGCCATCCCGCTGATCGGCGAGAGCCTCCAGACCTGGATCCTCGGCGGACCATCGATTGGTAACCAGACGCTGCAGCGCTTCTTCTCGCTGCACTATCTGCTGCCCTTCATGATCGCCGGCGCAGTCATCCTGCACGTCTGGGCGCTTCATGTGCCGGGCAACAACAACCCGACCGGTGTTGAGGTTCAGGACGTTGCGAAAGACACCGTGCCATTCCACCCGTATTACACGGTGAAGGACGCCTTCGCGATCGTGATCTTCCTGATCATGTTTGCCGTCTTCGTCTTCTACGCACCGAACGTGCTGGGCCATGCCGACAACTATATCGAGGCCAACCCGCTGGTGACGCCTGCGCACATCGTGCCGGAATGGTACCTGCTGCCATTCTACGCCATCCTGCGCGCCATCACGTTCGATCTCGGCCCGATCCCGGCCAAGCTGCTCGGCGTGATCTTCATGTTCGCAGCCATCGCGGTCCTGTTCATCCTGCCTTGGCTCGACACGTCGAAAGTGAAGTCCATGCGCTACCGTCCGGTGGCCAAGCAGTTCTTCTTCGGCTTTGTCGCCGTCTGCCTGCTGCTCGGCTGGTGTGGCGCGGCCAACCCGGACGATGCCGTCATTCCGGCGCTGCAGGGTGATCCGAAACTCGTGGTCAGCTATACGGCGGATGGTCAGGAAGCGACCAGCGAATACAAGGGTGGTGGCGAAGCCTATATCGACGCGAAACGGTTCATGGAGAGCCTGCCAGCTGACGCGAACCCGTCTCTGTCGGCTGTGCCGGCTCCCACCTTCATGTTCCGTCACTTCTCGCTGATCCTGACCTTCTGTTATTTCGGCTTCTTCGTTCTTCTGTTCTTCCTTGGTCTGACCGAGAAGCCGAAGGAATTGCCGGAATCGATCCATAAATCCGTGCTGAAGCGCCACAAGGCGTCAGCGTCGGCCGTGCCGGCTGAATAGGGAGCTTTGGGGAAAATCATGAAAGCGTTCCGCATTCTTACTGCCGGTCTTGCCGGTCTCATGATCGCCGCGTCAGCGCATGCTGCCGGCGGCGCTGCTCACCCGCACGAACCGGAAGAGGGCTGGCCCTTTGAAGGCGTGACGGGTCAGTTCGACCAGGCCTCGCTGCAGCGTGGCTATCAGGTGTACCAGGAAGTCTGTTCGTCCTGTCACTCCATGAAGCTGCTCAGCTACCGCAACCTCGGCGATCCGGGTGGCCCGTTCTATGACGAGGCCTATCCGAACCCGAACGACAACCCGTATGTGAAGGCTCTGGCCGCGCAGAACGAAATCCTCAGCCCGACGCCAAATGAAGTCGGTGACTATGATTTCCGTCCGGCGACACCCGCCGACACATTCCGCAGCCCATATGCGAATGACAGTGCGGCCCGTGCGGCCAATGGCGGCGCTGTGCCACCAGACCTGTCAGTGATCTACAAGGCCCGCCATGATGGCGCGTCTTATGTGTACAGCCTGCTGGCAGGCTATCCGGACGAGGACGTATTCTCAGAGCGCGTTGTCGCTGAAGCATCTGACGGGGGCACGCCGGATGATCCGAGCGACGATACGCCTGCCGAAGTTCAGACCGTTATCGACGCGTCCAAGCTGCATATTGGTCATGGTGATGACCATTACGAAGGCTACCTGATCCAGAATGCCGGCCAGTACTACAATCCGTACATGCCGGGCGATACGGTTCCGCAATTCGAAGGCGATCCCCGCCATGCGCCTCCGGGTGGCTTCCTTGCCATGCCGCCGCAGCTCGTTCCGGGCCGCGTCGAGTATAGCGACGGCACCGAAGCGACCATCGACCAGATGGCCTATGATGTTGCGCAATTCCTCGCTTGGGCAGGTGAGCCGAAACAGACCAACCGCAAATCGCTTGGCCTTGCCGTGATGGTGTATTTTGGCATCCTCGCGATCCTGCTTTGGTTCTCCTACAAGCGCATCTGGCGCAACGTAGAGCACTAGGCAGTTCTGACAGAACCTTGAATTGACGACCCCGCCCCTGGCTGATCCAAGGGCGGGGTTTTCTTTTTCCGGAGCAGATCATGAGCAAATGGACCCTCGGCATTATCGGAGGCTCGGGCCTTTACGAAATTGACGACCTGGAAGACCGCCGCGAGGAACAGGTCGAGACTGCCTGGGGCAAGCCATCTGACGTGCTGGTGCGCGGTCGGATAGGGGAGGTGGAGCTGGTCTTCCTGCCGCGCCACGGAAGAGGTCACCGCATCACGCCGACCGAGGTGCCTTACCGCGCCAACATTGCTGCACTGAAGGCGGCGGGTGTGACGGACATCCTGTCAATTTCGGCTTGCGGCAGCCTGAAAGAGGAATACGCCCCCGGTGACTTCGTCGCCGCAGACCAGTTTATCGACCGCACCTTTGCGCGCGACAAAACCTTCTTCGCAGCCGGCATGGTGGCGCATGTCTCCATGGCCTACCCGGTCTGCCCGCGCCTGTCGGGGCTTGCAGCAGATGCGGCGGAGGCTGTCGGATCAAAGATGCATCGCGGCGGCACGTATCTGGCCATGGAGGGACCGCAATTCTCTTCGCTCGCGGAATCAAAACTCTATCGGCAATGGGGTTGCGACGTGATTGGCATGACCGCGATGCCGGAAGCCAAGCTCGCCCGAGAGGCCGAGTTGCCCTACGCTATTCTTTGCATGGTCACCGATTATGATTGCTGGCGGGCAGAAACCGAGGCGGTATCGGTGACGAATGTGCTGGAAATCATGGGCCAGAACAGCGCGGTGGCCCGTAAGGCTGTTGTACGGCTTGCTGAAGCCCTGTCCGGAATGGAGCGTACGTCGGATCCGAACGGCACGGATACGTGTCTGGATTATGCGTTGATTACTGCGCCACAGGCGCGCGACCCGGATTTGCTCGACCGTCTTCAAGTGATTGCAGGACGTGCGCTCAAGGGCTAAGGTTTACCAACACTTAACCGGTCGCCATGCGGGGGAAGCATGGTTTACGGTGGACGCGTTGAGGGGATCTCAGAATGAGTGAAGCGCAATTCTACACATTCTTCACCGGCGGGCTCGGCCTGCTTATCGCAGCAGCATTGATGATCGCCTGGCAGCTTTGGCGGCTAAGGGATGAAGAACGCGATGGCGCGATCTCCGCCCTCGACGGCATCAGCCATGAGATGCGAATCAATCTCCAGCGCATGGTGAATGAGGTCGCCCAGATCGTCGACACGCAGGAAGCCGGACCAGATGTCCTGCTGCCGGTCCAGCATCCGCAGCTCGACGGTGTAAACGCTTCCCTGATCAAGACCAATCGCAATGCGATCGCCGTGATCGGCGCGACCTATCAGGAACTTGAGGCGCGCAAGATGGCGTTGCGGGCGGTGCTGGCCCAGAAGCGCGATCTCAGTGCAACGCTCGACGACGCGATGGATGCGACGATCAACGGCATTGCGACGCTCTATATGTGGGAAGAGCACGCCGGTGTACGTCCTTCAGAGGCGGGCACTGTGCGCAGCTGGCACGTGCGCGACTGGATGAAAGCGCATGGCTTCTCGGCAAATTCCTTTCCGGGCATGCATCTGCGCGATGAAGTCGTTGAACGTCTGCGCCAGTACGGTCTGCACCTGACGCCGCGCCCGCTGACCCATACCGCCCATGAATATTACAGCATGCAGTATGACCGGAAAGCCGACCCGCATGCGCCGTTCTGGAAGCGCAAGCCGAAGACCGAGGAAGTCATGGCCGTCGCGGCAGCCGACGAAGCAGCTGAATATATCGATGAGGACTTCGAGGACACCCATGAGGGCGAAGCCGATATCACGCCGTCGGAAAACGTCGATGCCGCCCTGGCCGAGATTGAAGCGATGGACGACGACCTGCCGGAAGAGGACGAGGCCTATGCCGAGGAAGACTCCGACGAAGCCGGCCGCTTGCCCAACTGATCCCCGCTAGCGTTTGAACGTGCCCATGATGCCGCGCAGGATGTAACGGACGATCTCCCGGCTGGCCGTTCGGGCTGCCTGATTTCCCGCTTTCTCGAGCGAACTCATCCGGCGGGAGCTACGGCGCGTGGTCGTTTTCTTTTTCTTCTTGTCCAGCTCGGCCTGAGCCTTGGCCTCTTTCTTGGCAAGTTCCTCAGCTTCCTTGGCGGCTTTCACTTCGCGCGCTTCCAGCACTTCATAGGCCGACTCACGGTCAATCGACTTCTCGTACTTTCCGGCGACGGGACTGGCATTCTGGACCGATTTGCGCTCCGCGTCCGTTGCCGGGCCAAGTCGTGAGGCTGGTGGGCGGATCACGGTCCATTGTACCACGCTTGGCGCGCCCTTGGCGTCCAGCGTTGAGACCAGTGCCTCGCCAACGCCAAGCCGGGTGATGACTTCCTCTGTGTCAAAAGTCTCATTCTCGCGGAAGGACTGCGCCGCGGCGCGTACGCCTTTGCGTTCGGCGGGCGTATAGGCGCGCAGGGCATGCTGCAGCCGGTTGCCCAGTTGTGCGAGCACGCTTTCCGGCAGGTCGCGCGGGTTTTGGGTAACGAAATAGACGCCTACACCCTTGGAGCGGATCAGCCGCACGACCTGCTCGATCTTCTGCATCAGCGCCGCAGGAGCGTCGTCGAACAACAGGTGGGCTTCATCAAAGAAGAAGACGAGGCGCGGCTTGTCCGGATCGCCAATCTCGGGAAGCTGCTCGAACAGTTCCGACAACAGCCAGAGCAGGAATGTGGAGTAGAGTTTTGGACTGTTGATCAGGCGGGTGGCATCCAGCACGTTCACGATGCCGCGCCCATCGGTATTGGTGCGCATCATGTCCGACAATTCCAGTGCGGGTTCGCCGAAGAAGAAATCGGCACCTTCGCGTTCCATGACGAGCAAGTTGCGTTGCACCGCGCCAAGCGACGCAGAGGCAATGTTGCCGTATTCCTTGCTGAGTTCGTCGCGGACCTCCTTGTCGCTCATATGAACGAGCAGTTTGCGCAGATCCTTCAGGTCAAGCAGCAGCAGGCCATTATCGTCGGCATATTCGAACGCGATGTTCAGCACGCCTTCCTGCGCGTCGGTGAGGTCCATCAGCCGCGAGAGGAGCAGGGGCCCCATTTCGGAAATCGTGGTGCGGATCGGATGGCCCTTCTCGCCGAACACGTCCCAGAACACGGTTGGCGCAGACGTGTACTCATACTCGCCGAGCCCGATCTTGTTGGCGCGTGCAACGAATTTGTCGTGCAGCTTGTGATCCGTGCTGCCGGGTATGCAGATGCCCGAAAGGTCACCTTTCACGTCCGCGCAGAAGACAGGAACGCCCGCATCGGAAAAGCCCTGAGCCAGGTTTTGCAGGGTGACTGTCTTGCCGGTGCCGGTTGCGCCCGCGATCAGGCCATGCCGGTTTGCGATTTTCAGCAACAGGTTCTGCGCCACATTTGGCGTGCCGGTGCCCTCGGCATCTGCGCCCCCGATAAAGATGGAATCCATCATCCTGTCCCCTTCATTCCTTACAGGCTGCGACGCTAGAGAATTCGCCGGATTCGGCAAGGGTGGAGGCGCAGGCTCTTGACGGCGCGCGAGGCTCTCCTCACCCTGTGGTAACCACAGCTCCGGGGGATATTATGGATCGCGCGACGAAGACCGGCATCTGGATCATCGCGACCGGCGTCATCCTGACCTTCCTTCATTTTGGCCGCAGCATCCTCGCGCCCTTTGCGCTGGCTGTGTTCCTGTTCCTCGTCATCGAGGGCTTTGCCACGATGATCGACAATTGGTCTCGCGCGCTCAAGATCGGGCACGCCCGGGTTTTCGCGGTCCTGATTGTTTTGGGTGGATTTTTCGGATTCATGGCGCTGCTCGCAAATGGCATCGCCGAATTTGGGCGCGACGCCGGAGAGTATGAAAACCGGATCAACGACATGATCGCGGACATGTATGAGGTGGTGCACATGTCGGGTGCGCCGACACTGCAGGAACTGCTGTTCAACGAAACCGGACAACGTTTCTTTGCGACCATCGCCAACGAAACCGGTGACCTGTCCGGCGATCTGGTCCTGATCCTGATCTATGTCGCCTTCCTGTTCCTGGCGCAGTCCAGTTGGACCCGGAAACTGGACAATATCTTCCCCGGTTTCGAGCAACGCGCGCAGGTGCGCCAGGTGGGCGATGAAGCGCGGCGCAGTATCGAAACCTATCTGTGGACCCAGACTGTGATCTCCGCCCTGATCACCGCATTGACCTATTTCTCATTGCTGGCCTTGGGGGTGCAAAATGCGCTCTTCCTGTCGGCTTTGATATTTGTGCTCAATTATATCCCGACTGTGGGGTCAATTGTTGCGGCACTGGTGCCCCCGCTGTTTGCCATCGTGCAGCCGGAACTTCCGGCCTGGGTGCCGGGCACACCACCGCAAGACAACTACATCTATGCGGCGATCGTGTTTGCGGCCGTCAGTTTCTGGCAGTTCTCGATCGGCAATTTCATCCAGCCGCGCATGATGGGGGAGTCGCTGAATTTGTCAGCTTTGGTCGTCCTGCTTTCCCTGGCCATCTGGGGTGCAATCTGGGGCATTCCCGGCATGTTCCTGTCGGCACCTTTGACGGTTCTGATGATGATATTCTTTGCGCAATCTTCCAGCACCAGATGGATTGCAATCCTGCTTTCTGCAGATGGTAATCCACAAGGCAAGGGTACCAATACGGAGCTGTCGGATGCAGTCAGCGCTGCTCAGACCTATGGTGAAAATCGATAAATTATGCGAAGTGTTAGGCAAGTTAATAATTGCGAATCCGGTTCAGAGCCCATACTCAATTATTGGTAACATCAGGCGCTGCTGACGAAGACTTGTATTCGGCACAGCGCTTGCAAATTTAGTGAGATCAGGCCCTCCGCGTGCGTCCCCCCACCCAGCCTGCGGAATAGGCCTGTAGGACCCGCCGGACACGTCCCCGTTCGGCGGGTCCGTTTATATCGGGCCCTGAGGGCCCAAGATTCGATCCCCCAAAGACCCGTCATGACGCTGGGGCAATTCATTTGCCCCTATGTGTTGTGCCGGTGTGCCAACGCAGTCTAGATGGGAACATCGTTAAGTTCTTTCGCGAGACACCCACATGACAGTAAATTCTGCTTCACATGAGCCGTTGGAGCAAGTTTTCGACCAGATTCAGCGGGAATCAGGGCACGAAGACCTCACCGGACTGACGGATGGCGACCTAAAATTTCTTGCGCGCCGCCATTGGGAATGGGCAGAGACGGTCGCTCCGGGAGAGCAGGATGTGCGCGTCCTGCTGGAGGTCGATGGGGAAAACGGGGACTCCCTGTCACGTACCATTCTAGAGACCGCCAGCCCGGACATGCCATTCCTCGTGGATTCGGTGCTTGGCGAGTGCGGCGCGCAGGGGTTTGAGGTCGCGGCCCTGTTTCATCCGATTGTCAAACGACAGGACGGGCGCAGCGTGTCCGTCATCCAGGTTCATTTGCCGATCCTGACCCATGATGAGGCGGCGCGCCTGAAAGCCGGAGTTCGCCTGGCGCTGGCGCACAATGCGGTTGCCGTATCGGACTTTGAGCCCATGCGGGCGCGCATGCAGCAGGAGATCGACCGGCTGAAGGGCGTCACGCATCTCAAAGAGATGGACCGCGACGAAGCAGTTGCCTTCCTGAAATGGCTTTCGCGGGAACATTTCGTGTTCCTCGGCTGCCGCGAATACGAATTCGAGACAAATGCCGATGGGCAAGTGCTGCCCGAAGAGCCGATCATGGTAAAGGGCTCCAATCTGGGCGTGCTGCGCGATGAAGAACTGAACGTTCTGTCTCGCGAGGCCGAACCCCTCGTGTTGACGCCCGAGATTGGCGCACATCTGTCGGAACCGTATCCGATCCTTGTTGCCAAATCGACGCTGACCAGCCTCGTGCACCGCCGGGTCGCTTGCGACTATGTCGGCGTGAAGAAATATGATGCGCAGGGCAGGGTGAATGGCGAAGTCCGCTTCCTCGGCCTGTTTACCGCTGAGGCCTATGACGAAACGGCCCGCTCGATCCCGCTGATCCGCCGTCGAATTGCCGCCATCCTCGAAGCTTCTGGCGCAACGCCCGGCGGACATACCGAAAAGGCGTTGACCAATCTACTGGAAACCTGGCCGCGCGACGAGTTGTTTCAGACCTCGTCGAAAATCCTCCATCCGATCATTGTCGGCGCGCTGCATCTGATCGGGCGGCCACGCACGCGCCTGTTCGTGCAGCAGGACCAATTTGACCGGTTTGTCACCGCAATCGTCTATGTGCCGCGTGAAGCCTATGACACCGCCATGCGCCAACGCATCACGCAGGAACTGGTCACCGCTTACAATGGGCACGTAACGCGCTTTCGTCCGTATTTTGATTCTGAAACCCTGGTTCGGGTCCATTTCGAAATCTGGCTGGGACAGGGCCATCCCTTGCCGGACCTTGCGGCGCTCGAGAAGCGTATCGTCCAGATCACGCGAACATGGGAGCAAGGCTTCCGGTCGGCGCTGGTCCAGTCTGACCTTGAACGCGCACATCAGGAAAATGCACGTTCCTTCATCGGGGCTTTCAATGCAGCCTATCGCGAAGCCTTCGGGCCTGACGAGGCGATGCGCGATGTTGCGGCGATGGCAAATTTGTCTGCCGGTCACCCCATCCTGACGCGCGCCTACCGGCTGGAAGGGGATTCCGACAACAAGATACGGGTCAAGATATACTCCCGCAATGGTTCGATCCCGCTGTCTGCCTGTGTGCCAATCTTCGAGCAAATGGGTTTCTTCGTGGATTTCGAGACCGGCTATCCGGTCCGTCCGACGGAAAAGCCAGCCGACGATGCGCCCGAGACCTACTGGATCCACGATGTTGTCATGTGCGCGACGGCCGGCGCAGCAATTGACCTCGATGCAATCCGAACCGCGCTGGAGGATGCGTTTGTTGCGGTCTGGAGCGGACGGGCCGAAAATGACGGCTTCAACCGGCTGGTGCTCAGCGCTGACGCAAGCTGGCGCGATGCGGCCCTGATCCGGGCGCTCGCCGGATATCGCCGCCAGAGCGGCATGGATCAACCGCAATATGTTCAGGAGACGGCGCTTTCGACTTATCCGGCGATTGCCCAGAAATTGCTGGACCTGTTCGCTATCCGCTTCGATCCGGCGCGCGATATGTCACTCGCCGAACGCACGCATGAAGCCGAGAAAATGCGCGCAGAGATCGAGGACGCATTACGCGACGTGTCGGCGCTGGCAGACGATCAGGTGCTGCGCCGTCTCGCTGATCTGATCCTGGCCGTTCAGCGGACCAATTTCTACCAGACCAATGGCGATGGCGCGCCCTACAGTTTTGTCAGCCTCAAGATTGCCAGCCGCGAACTGGAAGACCTGCCGGAGCCGAAACCCTTCCGCGAGATATATATGTCGAGCCCGCGGGTCGAGGGCGTGCATTTGCGCTTTGGCGCGGTTGCGCGCGGGGGGCTGCGCTGGTCGGACCGTGCATCAGACTATCGCACCGAAGTTCTGGGCCTTGTGAAAGCGCAGCAGGTGAAGAATGCGGTCATCGTGCCGGTCGGCTCCAAGGGTGGATTCTTGCCAAAGCAATTGCCGGATCGTTCTGACCGCAATGCCTGGTTCGAGGCTGGACGGGATGCCTACAAGGAATTCATCCGGGCGTTGCTCGGTATCACGGACAATCTCGTGGAGGGGCAGGTCACCCACCCGGCGGACACGATTGTCTGGGATGGTGAAGACCCCTACCTCGTCGTGGCGGCGGACAAGGGCACGGCGACCTTCTCCGACACCGCCAATGCGATCAGTGAGGAGATGGGCCACTGGCTGGGCGATGCGTTCGCGTCGGGTGGTTCGGTTGGCTACGATCACAAGAAGATGGGTATTACTGCGCGGGGAGGCTGGGAAGCGGTCAAGCGTCACTTCCGCGAACTCGGCAAGAACATCCAGACCGAACCTTTCACCGTGATCGGTGTGGGCGACATGAGTGGAGACGTGTTTGGCAATGGCATGTTGCTATCGCCGGAAATCCGGCTGATCGCGGCCTTCAACCACATGCACATCTTCATCGACCCGGACCCTCAGGACGCTGCCAAGAACCTGACTGAACGTCAGCGTCTGTTCGACAAGCCGCAATCGAGCTGGGCGGACTACAACAAAGGAATCCTGTCGAAAGGCGGCGGAATCTTCGAGCGCTCCGCCAAGTCGATCACGCTGAGCGATGAGATCAAGGCGCTGAGTGGCTTGTCAAAGGATGCGGTCACACCCGACGAGTTGATCCACGCCCTGCTGAAGACGGATGCGGACTTGCTCTGGTTCGGCGGCATTGGCACCTATGTGAAAGCCGCGCATGAAACTCATGCGGCCGCCGGTGACCGTGCCAATGATGCGATCCGGGTTGATGCAAATCAGCTGAAGGTGAAAGTCATCGGGGAAGGGGCCAATCTGGGCGTCACCCAAGCCGGGCGAATCGAGTTTGACCTGCATGGGGGACGGATCAATACAGACGCGATCGACAATTCCGCCGGCGTCGATTCGTCTGACCACGAAGTGAACATCAAGATTCTGGCTGCTGAGGCGGTTCGTGAGGGCGACCTCGATCCGGCAGACCGCAACGACCTTCTTGCGGAGATGACCAGTGACGTGGCGGCGCTTGTCCTGCGTCATAATTATACACAGACCTTTGCGCTGACCCTGGCCGAAACGACGGCCAAGGAAGACCATGATGCGCTTGAGCGCCTGATGGAGTATCTGGAAGACCGAGGCGTATTGAACCGCGCGCTGGAAACCTTGCCGGAGACCGGTGAGATGAAGGTGCGTGCCGAGCGCGGCCAGCCATTGACCCGGCCGGAATTAGCCGTCTTGCTCGCCTGGTCGAAGATCACTCTGTTCGACGATATTGTGGCCTCCGATATTCCGGACGATCCGTATTTCGAAGACCTGTTGGTCAATTACTTCCCGAGTCCGATCAACACCTATTCAAAGGCGATGTCGAACCATCGCCTGAAGCGGGAAATTATCGCGACGATCATTGCCAATCGTGTGCTGGACATGGCCGGGCCGGTGGCCCTGCTGCGTCTGCGCGAAGTGACCGGCGGCGACAATGCGCAAGTCGCGCGCGGGCTCGAAGCGGCGCGTGCCGTTTTGAACTTTGACGGCTTCCAGCGCGAGGTCGACCAGCTCGACACGATCGTGCCTGCGGATGTGCAAATCGATCTGCGTCTGCATGCGGCAAGCGCCATGGTCGATGCGGCGCTCTGGTTCATTGAAACCCATCCGGACCTGCATGTCGGTGACGCCGTGCAACATACCGAAGCGCCTCTGAACGAGTTCAAGGCCATTCTCGCCGGCATTCACTCGCCGTTCCCGGCTGCGCGCATCGAGCGCGAAGTGCGTAGCCTGATGAAGCGCGGCGCGTCGGAAGAGATTTCGCGATGGGCGGCTGCGATGGGCCAGTTTGCCCAAGGGCTGCTCGTGGTCGATCTGGCTGGCAAGGCGGGTGTCAGTGTGGAGGCGGCCGGCAAGGCTTTCTACACGATTGGCGACCAGCTGCGCATCGACCGGCTTCGCGCCATGGCGCGGGACAATCTGCTGCATGCAGATTATTGGGACCGCGTGGCGGGCCGTCGCCTGTTGAACGAACTGGTTCGGATGCAGGCGGATGCAACAGAGAAGGCTCTCGCCGGAGACGGGGCAGATGCCTGGCTCGCCGAGCGCAATGATGCGCGCAAGGCATTGCTCGCAGAGTTGCATACGCTGGGCAAGGATCGCAATTGGGCGTTTGCGCGATTTGCGCTTGCGGCCGACGCGTTGCGCCAGTTCATGCGCCACTGATCGTTGCACCAAGAGCCGGACAGGGCGTGTGCCCTTCCGGTTTCCTGTCATCCAAGGTCCTTGCGGACGGAAGGCGGCGCCTTCGGCAGGGACGGTATTCATATTGGTGTGGGAAGTCGTGCCCCTGCAGCGGGCCGCCTCCCATCCGCTGGCCGGGGCCTGAGCATACCCCGACCGGACCGCCGCTTCCCATTTGGGCAAGAAGCGACCCGGACAAGATACAAGCCGGAGATCTCAGACAAATTCGATTAGCGACAAAGCCCGTTATCCGGGCGGTGCCGGGCCGATTACTGTTGGAAGAAGTTGTTCACATCCAACGCTTTCTGAGCCCTTAGCGCGCTGCAGAGCGTTGCCTTCTCCGTGCCCTGGGCCAGGGATCGCTCATAGCCTGGGATCAGCTGCGCATTCTGTTCAAAGAAGTCTTCCGCCTCTGCGGCCTTTCTGACGCTGCAGAAATATCCCGTCAGGCCCGCGAGCTTTGGCTGACGGATTTCGGGCATGCGCTCCACAACCGTCTCGAAGTTTGTGGTTATCAAATCCCATGCGGTGTCTTGTGCTGCCGGGTTGGCCATGGCGCCATAGACAACCGTAAAGACTTCGTCTGTCGAGTTCGGGCCGTTCAGAACCGCCGAGAACAGGTCTGACACGACATCCTTGCTTCCGCGACTGGCCAATACTCTCAGGATTGTCGAGCGTTCATTCTGATTGGTTGCAGTGGTGACGTAGGCCTTGGCAGCTTCATAGAAGTCAGCGCCGCCATCCTCTATGCCGATGATCATGGCCGTGGAGAGATCCTCCGGCGCAAGCGCCGTCGCGTCCGGGCTGCCTTCGAGTCCGACATACTGCCGGGCACGGGCGAGCAGGGCGCGGCGCTCAGCGGGCCGCTCGCCATATTCCAGCAACAAGCCATATAGCCTGTCGCGCAAAAGCATCTCCTGCTGGCTCAGCGCCGTGGCCGGACGGGATTCCAGATATTCGGCCAACGGTCCATAGGTGCGCTGGACCCACGCGCGAAGGCCCGCTTGCTCGGATGGCTCCAGCATGCGGTCGAGCGTGCCAATAATGCCGAACCCTTCAGAAACCGCACGCGGATGACCGCTTGAGGTTGCGGCCAGTCCAGCCATCAGGTCATCGGTGCTGATCCGCCCTGCACGGAAACCGGAGGTCAGTGCATCCGCAAACATGATCTGTTCGGCGTCAGACAAGCTGTCAAAGGTGGAAATCAGCGCCGTCAGGTTTTCCGCATTCGTATCGAAGCGCCAATAGCCCGTGCCGCCGGCATTTGGCATCACCCAGTCGGGGCAATCGCCATCCAGAGGAATCTCGGTGACCGGTGCGGTCAGCATCTGCCGGATCGTGCGATCACCCACAGGCCCTTTCAGGCGCGCAGCAAACGGCACGTTCCAGGTCTGAGCACTGGTATCGATATCAGAGCCAAGCGGCGCATAGCGCTTTTGAGTGACCGTGATCAGGCCCGCATCTGGAGCAGGGCAGGACACGGCGACATCCAGCGATGGGATGCCTGGCTGGTTGATATAGCTGGTGAAGGCTTCAACAATATCCGGCTGGCCGGACCCGTCGGCGAGGCTCTGCATGAAATCGTCGGCATCAGCGACGCCATCCTCGAAGCGACGCATGTGCAAGCGGATACCTTCGCGAAAGGCTTCTTCGCCCAGATAGGTCTCGAACATGTTCAACACGCTGCCGCCTTTGCGATAGGTAATGGAGTCGAACGCGTCGAGAATATCGCCATTGGTGTTGATCGGATTGCGAATCTGGCGCGCCGATTGAAGACTGTCGGCCCCCATCGCGCTGAGCCCTGCCAGGATTGGGCTGAGGCCCCACTCGCCGTCCGGGTCAACCCCGTCCATCGTCTTGTAGCTGATCCAGGTCGCAAAGGCCTCGTTCAGCCAGATATCGTTCCACCATTTCGGCGTGACGAGATTGCCGAACCATTGATGGCCCAGTTCGTGGGCATGTGTCGTCAGGATGCGGCGGCGGCGTGACAGGCTGGTCTGTTCGTTCATCAGGAGGGCGGCTTCGCGATAGATGATTGCGCCGGCATTCTCCATCGCGCCATAGGCAAATTCCGGCGCGGCGATCAGGTCCAGTTTTCCATAGGGGTACGAATAGTCGAAATAGTCCTCCTGCCAGAGCAACATCTCGTCAGTGATGCCGAGTGCCTCGCTGAGCTGGTCTCTCTTGCCGCGGGCAGCAAAGCCGCGCAGGGGCACCGGCGCCTCGCGCAGGGCATTGGCCGGAATGGCCGGGGCGGGCCGCATCTCGTAAGGGCCGACTGCGAGGGCGACCAGATAGGACTGGATCGGGCGAGTTTCGGCAAAGACATGCCGGGTCCAACCGTCTTCGGCCGGTTCGGCGCTGATTTCCTCGCCATTGGAGACGACCTGCATGCCTTCTGGCGCGGTGACGGTCACGCTCCACGGTGTCTTGAAGCGCGGTTCGTCAAATGAGGGCACCATCCGGCGCGCATCAATCGCTTCCATCTGGGTGGCAAGATAGTCCGTATCGGATTGAACCGCCTTGTAGAGACCGGCAAGGCCCATATTGTAGGGCGCTGTATAGCTGATTTCGAGCGTGGCCGTGCCCGCCGGGATCGGCGAGTCGAAGTCGAGCCTTGAAACTCCGCCCGGTGCCTGATTGCCAGTAAAAGTTGCCGGGATATGTGTTCCATCGTCCAGCACGGCCTTGGCCGACAGCACCGTCTGATCCACCGAATGCAACCAGATGCGCGCATGCGGCGCTGTCAGGGCCACATCAATGGCCACATTACCCGAGAAACTGTCGGCATCTGGATCAGTTTTCAGCTCCAGCCGGTAGGCCAGCGGTGTAACATCCGTCGGCAACTGCCCTGCGGGCGGTACTTGAATCTGGACAGGCTGGGTCTGCGAACCGAGGCTTGCGTCAGAAGCGGAATTCGCATTTCCGCAGGCGTGAAGTGCAAGGAGAGAGACGGCGCCCGCCAAGGCAGCGCGAAACCGGAAATCGTGCATGAATGTGGTCCTGTAACGGTGGAAACAGTTTGAAGCCAAAAAACATAGCATACGGCCCAGCAAAAGCGATCAGATGCAGCTGAATTTAACACCCCTTTCAGTGATGCCATGAGAAGTTGAACCAATGAAACGGCTCTACCATTGGCCTCTTGATCCGGCCGGACGGCTGGTCCGCCTCGCCTTGGGTGAGAAAGACGAGGGATTCGAGGCGTTGGAATCGCCGCCCTGGTCAGCTCATCCGGACGTGCCCCGCCTCGCACATGGGGCTGTTGCGCCCGCTTTGGTTGAGATCGACAGCGAGCCGCGCATGTTTGCCTGCGGCACGCGCGCCATATGCGAGTATCTTGAAGAGACCTCCAGCGGACGGGGCCTGTTGCCATCAGATCCGGCGGCGCGCGCTGAAGTCCGACGCCTGTGGGCCTGGATTGAAGCTGCGTGTGAAGAGGTTACCGATACACTGCTGACCGAGCGCGTGATGCAATGGGTGCGCCGCGACCGGCACCCGGATTCAGCGCGTTTGCGCCGGGGGGCGCATGCGCTGCGCGGACGTCTGACCTTCCTGAATGGCCTGCTGGAGCTGAATGGCTATCTTGCCTGCCGGGAGCTCACCGTGGCCGATCTGGCTGCAGCGGCGCACTTGTCTGCCTATGACTATTTCGGCGATGTCGAATGGAATGCTGTGCCGGAGCTGAAAGACTGGTATGCCCGGATCAAGTCGCGTCCGAGCTTCAGGCCCTTGCTGGCCGACCGGTTGCAGGCGGTGCGGCCCGTAGCGCACTATACCGATTTGGATTTCTAGACCTTGCCTGATCCCCTCCACATCCGCGTCAAGCACCTCGCCCGGTCGCTTGGCTTTGATGACGTGGCGATAGCGCGGGCGGATGAGGCGTGGGACGCAGGCGACCGGCTGGAAGCATTCGTAGAAGCTGGCCATCATGGCAGCATGGACTGGATGGAGACGACGCTGGAGCGGCGCAAGGCGCCGACTGCGATGTGGCCGGATGCCAAATCTGCCGTCGTCGTCGCGCTCAATTACGGCCCGGACCATGATCCGCTCCACACTCTGGAACAGAAGGCGCTTGGTAACATCTCCGTCTACGCACGGGGGAGGGACTATCACGACACGTTGAAGAAGCGGCTGAAACAGCTCGCCCGGGAGTTCGTGGCCGAGACCGGCGCTGAGGTGAAAGTCTTTGTCGATACCGCGCCTCTGATGGAAAAGCCGCTGGCCGAAAAGGCCGGGCTCGGCTGGCAGGGCAAGCACACCAATCTGGTCAGCCGCGAACTGGGGTCTTGGTTTTTCCTGGGTGTGATGCTGACCGCCGCGGAACTGGAACCTGATCAACCGGAGGCGGATCATTGCGGTTCGTGCCGCGCCTGTCAGGACATCTGCCCGACCAATGCGTTTCCCGCGCCCTATCAACTCGATGCGCGGCGCTGCATTTCCTATCTTACCATCGAGCATGCCGGGCCAATCCCGGCAGAGTTTCGCGCGGCGATGGGCAACCGCATCTATGGGTGTGATGATTGCCTTGCCATCTGTCCGTGGAACAAGTTTGCCGAAGCCGCCAGCGAGATCGCCTTCCATGCACGGCCCGAACTCAAGGCGCCGGGGCTGGATGAACTTGCCGCGCTGAACGATGCCACATTTCGGGAAGTGTTCTCCGGTTCGCCCATCAAGCGGATCGGGCGGGACCGGTTCGTGCGCAATGTCTGTATCGCCATCGGCAATTCAGGGGAGGGGGCGCTGGTCGCCAGCCTGCTGCCGCTGCTGGATGATCCGGCGTCGGTGGTACGTGGGTCTGCTATCTGGGCGCTCGCCCGCCTTGATCGTGCCCGATTTGCGACGGAAAAGGCCGTCCGGATGGAGCCGGAAACGGATCCGGGCGTTCTGGCGGAATGGATGACAGAGTGATGAGCGGTTTCTGGACCTTCCTGACATGGGCGGTGCGCATTCTGGCGGGCCTGTTTGTGGCGTTTCACCTTTATGCGCTGGCGCTGATCTGGCTGCCCATTCCGGGCACGGTGCTGATGGTGCAGCGCGCGGCAGGTGGCGAGACGGTACGGCGCGACACGGTGCCATTGTCCGAGATTTCGCCTCACCTTGTGCGCGCGGTCATCGCGGCGGAGGATTCCCGCTTCTGCGAGCATAATGGAATTGACCGTGCCGCGATTGAAAAGGCGCTGGATGAACGCCGTCAGGGCAAGCGCACGCGCGGCGCCTCCACGATCACACAGCAGACCGCCAAGAATGTCTTCCTCTGGAATGGGGGCGGTGTGCCGCGCAAGCTGGGCGACATGTGGATGGGAGTGTTCATCGACAAGTTCTGGGGCAAGGCCCGGGTCATGGAAGCCTATCTGAATGTCGCCGAATGGGGCGATGGCCTGTTCGGCGCAGAGGCCGCCGCGCAGGCGCGGTTCGGCAAGTCCGCGGCAGACCTGAGCGAGCGCGAGGCCGCACTGCTGGCCGCCGTTCTGCCGAGCCCGAACAAATGGCGCGTCGATCCGCCGGGGCCATATGTCAACACACGCGCCGGCACGCTGCAGGCGCGCATGCGAGTGGTGCATAGCCAGGGCTTGGCGGCCTGTGTGCTGGGCGATACGCCGCCTCCGGCACGCCCGCAGCCGCAACAGGGCCAGCCGGCCCCGCAGCCTGATCGTTTGCCGGACCTGCCACCTGAACCGGAGACCGGGCCCGAGGCAATCGAGCCTGAAGAGGTGCAGACCGTGCCAGAAGATGACGAGTTCGATGCGTTTTTGGAAGGCGCGCAGGAACGGTTTGGCGAGGCCGGGCAATCCCCTGAACCCATCGAGGAAGCGCCTGAGCCGCTGGAACCTGAAGCCGCAGCGAGCCAGTCGG
>Ga0208013_1000645_pt1 | contig 18370 bp, 28 predicted proteins | sample 16_taG_FD_184091 | JGI IMG/M metagenome (GOLD analysis project Ga0208013, IMG submission 184091) | Marine viral communities from the Subarctic Pacific Ocean - 16_ETSP_OMZ_AT15313 metaG (SPAdes) (version 2) | ecosystem: Environmental > Aquatic > Marine > Oceanic | place: Pacific Ocean | collected...
TGTCCCCTTCCTTGTATATCCAATAATCCTCAATTGTTCCCTCTGGGAAAAATGCGCTTGGTTGTTCATTACTCATCATTTCGCCTCCTCGTAAGCGTCGAACCACTTGCCGACTTTCTTGGTGTAGCGCAGCTTTGCGGCGCTGGTACATGTGCTGCTGCTCGTCTCTGGGTCGCTGCAATGCGCTTGGACTTCTTCAAGCGTCAGACCGCGCTCAATGACTCTGGATTTCCTCCAGCTATCAGTGTAGCACCTAACAATATTGTAGCTCATTATTTGCCCTCCTTGTTTTGGTCAATGTGGACAGCTTCAGCGCTACAGATGAGGTCTGAAAGGCAAAGCACCTTGCCCGCCTTCGCGTCCTTGTCGGCTGCGTCCCAATTAGCCTTATTCTCACGCCTGCGGCCTTCCGGTGTGCTGGCGTTGTGTGTGTACCTCACTGGGTCGTCATGCGTCCCAGTGGCCTCGTGTGGCTCGTCAATGGTGGCCGCAATTTGCGCGTCGAGTCTGGCGAGCTTGTTCGCAAGGCGTGTGGCCTCCGCATCGAGGTAGTCGCCCACACGCCGCCGCCGGAGCGCGTGCGGCCCTTGGTAGGTCGCTGGGTTGTGGGTTTCAATCAGCTTTACGCGGCGGTTAAGCTCCTCTTGTGCGTTGTCGCGCTGCGTTTGCAGCTCCGTGATGCTGGTGCGTGTGCGGCTCATTGTGCCACCTCCTCCATTAGCTCAAAGAACTTAGCAAGCCCACGAGTGTGAACACCGCCGACACTGCTGGAGGTGACACGTTTGAACTGCTCGCGCTCAAGTTCAAATGATGGGTCCTTTATTGGGTCGTATTGGTAGACAGTCCCATACTCGGTTACTTCCTTTTGAGCAGGACGAGCATAGCTCACAACATGCTTGCCATGCTTGGTGGTGGTGATTAGATGGCCGAGCGTGTAAGTCTCCGCAGTCCATGACCCGTGGCCATTGCGGCCAATCTTTATTTCTGGTTCATTCATACTCATTTTTATTTTGGATTATTTTTGTCGCTGCACAGTGGTGCAGAGTCAGGACAAGGTGACACAGTGCATAGCAGTGCGCAACAATTAATTCGTATTCTTTTCGTGACCCTGTTGACAAGTTATTTACAGGGGTTACAATCTGAGCCCGTAAGGGCGAAGTATTACAGAGCTGCACTGCATATGCTCGCCCCCCAAGGGCGAGGCACAGTGCGGCACTATGCGTCTATAAGAAGGCTATTTCTTCCGCTTTTTTGGTGCGGGAATCACAACAAGAGGTTTGCCCTCGTTATACATATCAGCTCGAATATATTGAGCTATCAACTGAGCTCGGCCGATGCCGAGCTCTTCACTGCGCCGCTCGACGAACTCAAGCAGCTCTTTTGACATTGAAACAGTGATTTGTGTCGGTTTTGAGGGCACACACCGAAAAAACTTATTTACCGTTAAACTGCAATACAAAGTTGCAGAGATGACACAGAGAGTTGCAGAGCGTCAACTGTCAACAGGTGGTTGATAGTGCCTTAAAAACACACTGTTGCACACTGCGCCACATTGATGGATTCTGTCTCCCATGACAGAGACAGAGCGAATCACAGAGCTGCTGGAGTCCATTCACGGATCCTTAGAGCCCATCGTTGCCGCTGGTCGCCCGTTCCTCAATTACAAGGAAGCTGCAGAGCTTGCACGTTGCAAGCCTGACACCATTCAACGCCTTGTATTTGCTAAGAAGCTCAAGAAGCAGGGCTTTAGCTCTCAAATCCCACTGGTGCGGAGAGATGAGCTCTTGGAGCTCCTTAACAAGGGCGAGCCAATTACCGGAGTTAAATGATGGGAGTAAATAACCTCGCAAAGACTTCAGACGAACGCAGGGCCGCAATCAGGGGCCTGCTGGCCCGTGGCATGACCATCCGCAGCATTACAGAGCAACTCAAGTGCAGTGCTCACACCGTTACCGCAGTGCGGGAGATGGATGCAGAGCCGATTGCAGACGAGCAGGCCATCCTTGCTAAGAAGTGGACGAACGTCGCACAGCTTGGTGTTGAGCAGATTCAGGAGCGGCTTGCTGAAGGTGAGCAAGTGGGGATGAAGGAGTTATCGATTGTTGCGGCAGTAGCGTCAGACAAACTGCTAGCGCTCAAGGGTGAACCAACCGCCAGGGTGATTCACGAGCGTGCAGACTCGCCTGCAGAGCTTAAACAGATGCTCACTGACATGCTGGCTGCGGCCAAAGAAAAGGAGGCTGCAGTTGATGTAGGGCCTGAGGAAGGGCCTGCAGAGTTAAAAGAGAATAAAGAGTCTATAAAAGAGGGTATCACTCCAGCTCAGAGAGCTGAAGCCCCGGCCGCATGTAAATCTAAAGAGTCGGCCGAAGGGGGGCGGGGGGGGTCGGCGAAGCCGCACCCTCCTCCGTATCAAAATGATTCCCCCGTAGAAAAAATTTCACCAAATGTTGACCGTTGAACTCATAGCCGAGGTCTACCCTGACTGTATGGCTTTAGACCCCCAGGAGGACTGGGACGATGCGATTGTGGGCATCTGTCACTGTTACGGCCATGAACCGCGTATTGCCTACGATTACGATGCAGTAATCAACAAGCTAATTAAAGACGGTTTAAGTCCTGATGAGGCTACAGAACATTTTAACTTTAATATCATAGGTTCCTTTGTTGGGCCTACTACTCCGGTGTTTGTCGAGGAGTTTGGGGAAGAGGATGAATTTGATGCGAGCAGAAACTGAGAGCTTTGTGTTGGCACTAATAGTCCTGGCAGCGTGCTTGTGGATTGTAGGAAAGATATTGAGTTTATGACGACTAACGAAAAGGAACTGGCTGAGAAACTTGGAGTACCAAGGAGTGTGCTCCGTGGTTTCCGTAAGGAGATGAAGGAAGGCAGTGACTGGGGCAAGGTAAAGGGCAAGATAGAATACACCGCAGCGGGTATAGAGGTTATTGAGGAGAAACTTGGGTTAAGAGAAATACCAGAGGGATTTTACTTTAAGGACAAGGAATACCGCACCCTGCATGTTACCAGGGCTAATTTCATTAATAAGCGGATAATACATTGTGAGGATGATGAAGGTGAGAGCTATGTGGTTAGAGTTAGGAGTAATGAAAATTATCGGCCGTACCTGACTACAGGTAAGCCGATGATGGTTAAGGCTAGGAAAGACGAGGATGGTTGGACGCATGAAGGAAGAGGACCGCGATATGTTGGTAGATGGTAGAAGAGAATATAAGAGAACTAATGGTAGACCTGATTCTCGTAGCTTTCGAGGATTACCGGGTGTTCCAGCGGCATGGCCTGATTGTGAGGGGCCGGGTGGTAGCGGGTTACAAGGTCCGGGTGAAGAATGCGAAGATAACGGATGTAAGCTCGGCAGTGTGGTTCTTCTGGCAAGGAGGCGTGGAAATCGCCGCAGAGCTGGGGGGTTTAGAGACGGATATAGAAGCTATCAAGAAGAAGCTGGAACCGGAGGACTACAATGAACTCAAGGCAGAAGGGTAAGCGTGGAGAATTGGAATGCGTACACTGGCTGCGGAGGTTCGGTTACACCGCACGCAGAGGCCAACAGTTTAAGGGGACTGCTGACAGTCCTGATGTGATAGCAGGGATTCCTTATCATATAGAGGTGAAGCTGCGGGAAGCATTGAATTTACATAAGGCTATGGAGCAGGCCGTAAAAGAGTCTCCAAAGGTTCCCGTGATTTATCACCGGAAGAACAGAACAGAGCCGCTGATTACTATGAGAGCCGATGATTGGATTGAGTTAGTTAAAGCGGTTTACCCACCAACGGAATAAAGAGTATGGAAGAAAAAAACGAAGAGAGTAAGTTTGATAAACTGTTTACAGCATTGAGTAAGTTTCAAGGTGAACTTGAAGCGGCTATAAAGACTAAACAGGGTTATGGATATAAGTATGCGGATATTGCCGCAATTGTTGACTCAGCTCAGGGGCCTCTTGAGAAGAATGGGTTATGCGTTATTCAGCCTACCAGGGTAAGGCAGGATGGTACGGTTATACTGGATACCATCCTTGGCCATACAAGTGGACAGAGCATTAGAGGTTCTCTGCCTGTAGAACCCGCAGGCAAGAGGGGGAGCCAGGATATGGGCAGTGCCCTTACTTATGCTCGCAGGTATGCCTACATGGGGATCCTGGGCCTTCCTGTTAAGGATGACGACGGTGCGGCCGCAGACGGTAAGCCGGCTCCGCTTGAGGAATACTTCATTGTAAATGCTGACAAGGTTAATGAGTACCTGAAGAGTATTAAATATATTAAGGAAGGCCAGACATGGCAGAACCTTAGTGCCGCCAATAATAAGAAGGTGGCCAGTAAGTTTGATGACTTCAAAGCCAAGGTTGAGGCTCATGCAGCATCATAAGGATTTACCCCCTTCAAGCGCACCTGCCTTGCTGCAGTGTGCCAGTTACAAGTCCGACTCTGTTAGCTCACCGGCTGCGGAGAGAGGTACGATAATACATGAATGCCTCGGTGCGGCTCTGGAGGGTCTTGGGATGCCTCACTCGCTGCAGGGTGAGGATATGGAAGAGATGCTATGGGCTTTTGCCTATATCACAGCAAAGAGGAAGGTGCCTGGAGGGGTAATTGTTGAGGAATTGATTAGTGTAAAAGATAGAGACAGTAAAACAGAAATTAGCTTCGGCCACGCCGATGCACATGAACTGGAGAAATAGAGTATGGGATTAATGTTACATTGCGGGGCTACCCCCGTCACAGAAAAGACAGTTAAAGCTGTAAGGGCCACTGCGAAGAGCCCAACACATGAACCACTGGAACACGGTGACTTCATAGATATGACCAGGCAATGCCTGAGTGACCTTGGAATTGAATCAGGTGCAGGCCAGTACGGCCTTACCCCGGATGGTGAGGACATGTTCGGCCTTATAGAGCTGCCGAAGGATGTTGAGCTGCCGTACATGGAAAACGTAAAGGACCGTCTTAGGACTCCTTATAGTTGGGGGGATGCTTGCTGTAATCTGGTTGATGCCGTCAGGGACGGTGTTATGCCTGCAACAATGCTCAAGCCTGTAACTGATGAGTATATGAGGAGTGAGAGTGATGCTCAGAGGGAACTGTTTCAGGGTAAATGGGATGCCAACCGTCTGGTGCAGGCCTTCACTCATGTTAATCAGAAGAAGATGGGTAGAGCCGCAAGTGACTTCTCTGTTTTGAACCGGATTGCGAATAGAAGCAATGAGTTCATAGATATGATTCTGAAGGGCCTTCCGGGAGCTGGTTTCACTGAGGACATGTTTCGCGAGGAACATGATAGCCGCTATGTGATTGGATTAAGGAATAGTAACCGGATGAAGTTCCGGGCCGGCTTCCTGTTGGCTGAAGCTCCATTTGTTTGCGACAACCTGGCCTTCTGCGGCGAGGTTAAGGTGCAGCATAAGCACACCCTTAACATTCACACGGTATTACCTGAATTAATCAAGGAACAGCTTAACAAGCTGATGACTGGAAACCTGGAGCTGAACTGATATGCCTACTAAGATTAAAAAACCGCTTTCACGGGAAACCTGCGTGCAGGTTAATGATGCAGGTAAGAAAAGAAATCTCTGCATACAGTTTCACCCGAGCCACATTGAAATGTGGCCTAAGAACACGCGTTACAGACTGAGTATATCTTACGAGACACTCTGGGGTTATGCCGAACTTAGGTCAGTTGGGCACGCCTAATGAAAAGAATAATTCACGTTAATCAACACAAGATTAAGAGCAACCAGAAGACGGGTGCCCGTGAGCCGGTGCTGACCGTTAAAACATACAAAGACAATAGCTACGCACACGAGGCCGAGATCCTCGGCCCGTGTCGCGTAGTGTATAGCCCCGATAAGCCGCTGAAGTGTGGTGCCAGGGTATGGATAGAAACTAAGAGTGAAGTGAAATTAGATGGTTAATATACCTGACGGCTATAATCCGCAGTTTGATATAGACCTGCGGTATGGAAAGGAGTGCGAGCGGTTAGTGGCCAAGATGCTTACCGGCTTCCATGAGGTGAAGTCTGATAGGAAGGCCCTGGCCACTGGCAACCTGTTCGTTGAGTTCGAGAGCAAGGGAAACCCCAGCGGGATTAACACTACCACTGCGGATTGGTGGACGTTCCACCTGGATGACGGAATGTATTTTATATTGAGCCAGGACAAGCTCAGGGAGCTCTGTACCGGGGCAAAGGTGGTTAATGGTGGGGACCAGATGAGCAGCAGGGGTTATCTGCTGCCTTTGAAGAGGATTTTTAATGGTAAGACTATTTGACTTAAAGACAGGACAGAAGCGCGATTATAAGCCGCAAATGGCTTTCTATGCGTTAGGCCTCATGCAGAAGTATAATGAGGGCAAATGCGAGGTGCATCTGGTTTATAGTAAGTACAAGGAGGCGGATGTTTACACGATTACCAGGAAAGAGGCAGAAGATGTTGTCTTTCACATCGTTGATTCCGTCAAGAACCCGAATAAGAAAGAAACTCCGTGCGATTACTGCAATTGGTGTGCGCGGCGTGGAGAGTGCTCGGAGCTTACTGAAATGGTTAAAATAATTATTAAAGAAGATTTCGACTGTGAGGATATGGGCAAGAAGCTCGATGCGGCGGCCAAGGCCGCTGCCTGGGCTGAAGGTGTTAAGAGAAACGCCCTTGCTGCGGCCCGTGACGGTGAGTTGCCGTCCGGTTACATCCTTGTGAAAAAGGCAGTCGGGGAAAACAAAACAACAACATATCTAAGAAAGGGAAAAAGGGATGCCTAGCATCGTATTACCAGAAGATAAGGAGCAAGTCTCCAGGGAGCCCCTAGCAGAGGGAAAATATAACTTTGAGATTCTAGGTGCAGAATTTGGCCAGTCTCAAGGTGGAACAGATTTCATGGAACTAGCGTTGCGTGAAGTGAATGAAAGTCGTCGTATATGGACTAAGCTCTATTTTTCACCCGCAGCCGGTTGGAAAATAAAGTCATTACTCAAGGCCGCTGAATGTGAAGTTACTGCGGGCGAGAAGATGGACATTAACGATGAGTATGTAACCAGCAACCTTGTAGGGAAGAAAGTATCCTGTGATGTCGAGGTTGAGGAGTACAACAATAAGCAAAGAAATACTGTAAAGCGTTTCAGTGTAGCAGAACCTTTCTGATACAATGAGCGTTGTGGGTTTCATACAGTCAAAGGGAATAAAGTCTTTCCTTATCCCCGTGCATCGGCCTTGTGGCATTTGTGGCCACAAGCGCCTTTGCCGGTGGTATGACATGGAGTTTAAGGAGCCGCTCTGCAAGGAGTGTACTATTCTGGATATAGCAGTTGATGCACAACTTAATGCGTTAGCTGGATATAGAAGGCCCAACAGAAATGATACCTTCCCGAACCGCTGATTTCATTTCCAACGGCGCTTCCAGGGGTAATCGCAATGAGGAGTTGTTTAATGCAGCCTGTCAATTACGAGATTCCGGTGTGAGTAGCGGTGAGGCATATAATTTACTGGCTCCATCAGGAGCCAGCTCCGGCCTTCGTCCGGCTGAGTTAGCCGGGACAATTGAAAGTGCATACACTCGTGCGGCCAGGGAACCCGCTACCTCCCGAAACTATAAGCCAATCGAGTTAGCGCCGACAAGGAACCGAATGCCCTCCCCCAAACAGGAACCGATAGCCAAACTTGTTAGGGCTGCGTTCTCTGAGGGGGAGCGTATTCGTGTTTGTAGGGGGAACAGCTCTGATGGTCGGCCCCAGGGTGTAGGCATCCTGCATTCATGCGAGGAGCTGGCTGAATACCCTGAGATTCTTGAGCTGGACGACAATGGGACGTTTATCGCTATCAATCCGTTGGATGGCGGCATTAAGGATGTGGATGTTACCTGCTTTAGACATTGCCTGGTGGAATTTGATGATGAACCAATTAAGACCCAGTGGTTGTTAATTGAGCAGAGCAAGTTGCCGGTTACGGCCGTGATATATAGCGGAGGAAAAAGCCTACACGCCTGGGTGCGGGTCGATGCAATGACACGCGATGAATATGATGAGCGTGTGGATATGGTTTATGATTACTTTTCAAACTATAACCTCGATACGAAGAATAAGAACCCAGGGAGGTTGTCCAGGCTGCCGGGAGCCGGCCGCAACGGGAAGACACAGGATTTATTAGCCATTAAAATCGGTTTAACTGATTGGGATGGCTGGATTGAACACATGGAAAGCCTTACGGCCGGCCCAACCATTAAGTTATCCCACTTGAGGAGATACCTGGACCGAGGCGACTTCACCTCCTTGCTCGGTAGCAGGTGGCTTTGCGCCGGCTCCTCATGTGTTCTTTCCGGTCCATCCGGTATCGGCAAGTCAGCGCTGGCAATGCAGATGGCAATGCTTTGGGCGACTGGTAAGCCTGCTTTCGGTGTTAACTGCTCTAAACCGCTAAAGTCTTTAATCATACAGGCAGAAAATGATAAGGGGGACCTGGCTGAAGAGGTTCTTGGTGTAGAAGCCGGCTTAGGGATAGATGAGCCTGAGTTGCTGGATAAAAACATCAGCATCATCCACTGCACTGCGTTTGCCGGGCAAAGGTTTATTGGGATGCTGGAGAAGATTATAGATAAACATAAACCGGACATCTGCTGGATAGATCCATTGTTCTCATATATCGGAGGTGATGTTTGTTCCCAGGAGGTTTGCAGTAAGTTTTTGCGTGAAGGCCTGAACCCTATCAGCGCCAGGACCGGGGTGATATGGATGATTATTCATCACACAACAAAACCACGGGAACACGAGTACGCAGGGAGCTGGCAGAGTTACGACATGTTTGGCAGTGCGGAACTGGTTAACTGGGCCAGGGCAGTATGCTTACTGAAACCAAGGAACGGAAACTTTTGCCTGACGTTTGCCAAGCGAGGTAAGCGTGTTAGCCGTAGTGAAGTAATGCTAAGGCATTCGCAGGAAGGTGTGTGCTGGGAGGAGCTTGATGATGATACAGTCTATTGCGACTAACAGCTTTAACCAGACACCGGATGCCATGATCCCGGTTCTCTCTGATGCGGAGATTGAAACTCTCCTGCAGTCCAGGGGGGTTGATTTCGTCATGGACTTTCTTCAGCGCCGGGAAAAGACAATTGGCCTGGCCAAGGAGGACCCCTTGAATTACGGGTTTGAGTTGGAGTGCTGGAAGGAGGCAAGAGCTCAGTTATCCGAAGCTGATGAATTACTTGTTCTTGGCGGCAACCGTGCGGGAAAAACTGAGCTGGCCGCCAAGCTGGTTAGTGAAACCCTGGTAAACAAGGATAACGCAGTTGTCTGGTGTCTGCACAGTTCCCTGCCTTCATCCATTGAGCTGCAGCAACCCGTGGTTCGCCGCTACCTGCCTCCGCAATGGCGGGCAATGGGTAAGAAAGGTCAGGTGGCTAATGTTTCATTTACAGTAAAGAATGGATTCAGTGAGCAGGTATTCGTTCTGCCTAATGGATCTAGGTGCCGATTCCTCAATTACACGCAGGATATAAAAGTTTTGGAAGGTGGAGAATGTGATTTCATTTGGTGCGACGAGCTAGTGCCGCTTACCTGGCTCGAAACACTGCGGTTTCGTGTTGTGACCCGCCAGGGCAAATTACTAATCACCTTTACGCCGGTCAAAGGTTACAGCATGACGGTTAAAGATTATATAGCCGGCTCAAGCGTGATTAAGACCAGGCATTCGGAGCTGCTTCCTGACACGGTTAATGTCCAGAATTGTCCTATCGGGACAATGCCTTACGTCATGCAGCCCTACCGGAAGAATGCCAGGGCAATGACTTTCTTTTCTGAAGACAATCCTTACGGAGGTTATGAGAACATTAAGAAAATGCTCGATGGGAAACCATCATCAGAAATTAAGATTCGGGCCTACGGCTGGGCTGAGAAGCTCGATGGTAACACGTTTGCCAAGTTCGATGATGCCGTTCACGTTATACCACCTAATAAAGTTCCGAAAGAGGGGACGCGGTACTGTTCGTGCGACCCGGCAGGCCTGAAGAATTGGTTTATTAAGTGGTATCTGGTGGATGAGATTGGCCGGGTGTTTCTGTACCGGGAATGGCCTGATAGAAGGATATATGGCGAGTGGGCGCTGCCAAGTGAGAAACCAGACGGGTCCCCTGGTCCAGCACAGACAAGCGAGCAAGGCCGCAGTATTGTCGGCTATAAGCGGTTAATACTGGAGCTGGAGGGTTGGAAGTGGAATGAGGAGCTTGGTGAATGGGATGGGAAGAATGCTGAGAATATAGCGGCCAGGTATATTGACCCTCGCATGGGAGGTGCGGAAGTACCTTCAGTAGAGGAAGGCACTTCGATTATCTCTCTGATGGAGGATATTCAGCAGAAGGACGGGCAGAGCATAGGCCCCTCAATGGTTTGGCTCCGGGCTGATGGTGGTTCTATTGATGAAGGTATCCAGATGATTAATGATTATATGGATTTTGATGATTCAGAGAGCATTAACGTAATGAACAGCCCGAGGTTCTTTGTTAGCGATGTATGTGAGCAGAGCATATTTGCCTACCACGAATACACTGGAAAAGACGGCTTAAAGGGTGCCATGAAAGATGTAATCGACCCAGACAGGTATTTCCTGAAGAGCGGGCCGGTCTATTATGATACGAATGTTCCGCTATTTACTGATGGAGGAGGTTATTAATGGACGAAAAAGCCTGGAAACAACTTCCTCTTATGATGAGTCGGTCCGACCTATACCTCTGCGGCCTTACTGAGAAGGATGTTAAATATCTCGTTGAAGACGGTCAGCTTAATCCTTGGAAGAAATTAAACGGCGGTTATGCAAAATATCGCAAAACAGAGGTTGCGAAAATCGTGGGCCTTCCTGTATAACAATAATGTGGATTATTAGATTCAAATGAAAGACGAACTTCAGGAGGCTAGTAATAAGCCCAACCTTTCGGTTATTCACGGTGAGTTTCAACGCAGCGTGGATGAATCATATCGTAACCGCCAGCAAACTGCGGAACGCACCCGCTATGCTTTCTGGGAGGAGCAGAGCGATGACGGCAAGAAATGGGATGAGAACATGGCCGAGGGTAAGCGTGCTTTCCCTTTCAATGGCTCATCTGACACGCGGATCCGATTGGCTGATGAAATTATCCAGGACCGTGTGGACACACTAAAGGCAGCTTTTGCCAGAGCTCAGTTTGTTGCTGAAGGAATTGGGGCCGAGGATGCAGAGCGTGCAGGTATAACCACCAAACGCCTGGACTGGGCTCGTAACTGCGGAGTGGACAATTTGAACCGTGAGCATGAACTGCTTGAGCAATATGCGGAAACTTACGGTTGGGCAGCTCTTCAGGTTACATGGGATAGGCGCTTAAATAAGCGTACTGAAACAGTCACAATGGATGACTTAATGATGCTGTCAGCCCAGATTCAGCAAGTAGCTCCTGACTCCCCTGCGGCCGACCTGGCAACTCTCGTTGCTGATTCCTCATCCGAGGAGCCTGCTGCTGATTTAATACAGGAGCTTTACCCTGGCTTTGTCGCTCGCCAGTCTCCTGAAATATATCCGCAAGAGGTAACAGCAATGACAAAGGCCCAGGCCCGCAAGGCTGTTAAGCAATTAAGGGAACAGGGCCAGGCAAGTTTTCCGGTCCCTTATGTTTCCAAAAATAATCCTTCTGTTTCAGCACTAAAACCTTTTGAAGAGTTTTTCTTTCCACCTGAGAGCACCGAGATCCAGAGGGCGCGGGCCGTCTTCCGTGTTGATTGGTTAACAGAAGCGGAGCTAAGAGGGAAGGTTCGCACAGAGGGCTGGTCTAAGCCTTGGGTTGAGAAGGTTGTTGATGATGCTCAAGGAGCCCATAACCCGCTTATCCCTCTGCCTACATTGCGTGAAGGCAATAAGGATACTGTCTACAACCTGAACGGACTGGATAAGCAGCATCTTCACGAGATTGTTTGGGCTTATACGCGAGGCGTAAAAGATGGTGTTGAATGTATATATTGCACGGTGTTTTGCCCGCACCTTCAGGCAACCCACTTTGAGGATGTGGATGACTCGCTTTACGGAAAGCATGAGATGTTGAACTATGCTCATGGAGAATATCCGTTTGTTATCAGGGTTCGTGAGGCAACCAGTCGGCGTGTATGTGATTCACGCGGAGTTCCTGAGCTTGTTTCAACCTGGCAAAATGAAATTAAAAGCCAGAGGGATAGCCTGGTAGACCGTACCAGTCTAAGCATATCCCCGCCGCTAAAGGTCCCTCTGCGGAACATGTCGAAGGCTTATCGTCTTGCACCAATGCAACAGGTGGGTGTTACCAGGCCTGATGAGATTGAATGGATGGAGCCACCCCCAGGCAACCCGCGTGAAGCTCTGGAGATAATTCGGAGTGTTAAGGATGATTGCGACGAATACTTTGGCCGCACCAGTGAGCTGGTGCCTGCGGCCAAGAGCCAGGTGCGGCAGCAAAACATGGTGGATTCTGACCTGGCATTCTGGGTAGAGGTATTCAAGCAGATTGATGCTCTGATGCTTCAGTTCCTTGGAGAAGAGAATTTAATGCGAATTAGTGGCGCTCCGGGCGCTGCCGGGGACTTCTCTGAGATACAGAGGCAGCACGACTGGAAGCTGCGCTTTGATGTGCGGGAACTTGATACCGAGTTCATGGGTAAGAAGTTGGAGTATTTCACGCAATTCGTGCTGAACGCTGACCGTGCAGGCGTTGTGGATATGGCGGCCGTAGTCGAGCTAATGGCTAACATGGTTGACCCAACTATCCGCAGGGCCGTTGTGACTAGCCCGCAGGCCGCAAGCCAGAAGCTCTATGAGCGTACCCTTACTGACATTATGGCGATGGCTCAGGGTAATGAGGTGCCTTATGTGGAGCAGGATCCAACTGCTCAAGGCCAGCTACAGGCTGCACAGCAGATTATTGCTGCTAATCCGAAATACCAGGAACAGCTTCAGGCCGATGAGCACTTTGGCCAGTTGATGCAGAAATGGATGCAGAACCGGCAGCAATCAGTGAACCAGCAACAGAACAGTATGATTGGCCGCCTGGGGGTTGCTCCCGGCGCTGCCCAGACTTACTAAATGGATTCTTCCTTCAAACAACTCACCGACGAGCATCCTGTTTATAAGGAGCTTAAACAGTTAATAGATGACGGACGCACTCATGCGTCCCAGGCTCTCTGCAACCCAAGTCTTTCAAGTGATGAACGTCATTTCTATTCTGGCGTGTTGCATAATGTAACAGAATTGGACTTTGCGATTGAAGAACGCAGAACCCTGGAAGAAGAGAATTAGGCGGCTTTAGGCTGCCATCGTCTATATTTCGCAATCACCGGGTTGCCACTAGCCCGTAGGGCTAGTCTTATTTATTAAGCCCTACTGTGCGGGCTATAAATGGCGCTGGTTTAGGCCAACTTGCGGGCCTTAAACGCATGGAATATATGTCAGAAGATACCAAAGAGGAAGCAGCCCCCTCTACCCAAACTGCGGAAATGGAAACGAATCTCTCTGAGATTATTGGAGAAGTAGTTTCCCCCGAGAGTGAAGCCCCAGAGTCAACCCCAGGGTTGGAGCCGGTGGTGGATACCCCCGAGGAACCTGTTCTTTCTCAAGATGAAGAAGCAGCTCCCGAAGAGGGAGCGGCTAGGGAGGAAAGTGGAGACGGCGACTTGTCGCCCGACGTACAACGCGCAATTGACAAGCGTATTGCAAAAGCTGTTGCCAAGCAAAAGACCGCTGAAGAGCGAGCCAGCGAGGCAGAAGCAATGATGGAGGAGATGTCCGGTAAGCTTGAAGAGCTTAAAGAAAGGCCTAGTTTGCCTGACGATAAGCAGGACAGCAATAGTCCGGTGGTTAAGGCGAAAAGCCTTAATGAACTTCACCAGGAAGCGCAACGCGCAGAGCAGTTATTGGATTGGTCCGATGATATGTTAATGCAGTTAAAATCCGACCCCGATGGGGTAACGGAAGAACTAAAAAAGCAGAAAGTCGATTTGCGTGATTCGTACGGGGAGGAGGATTATTCATCCGAAAGGGTGGATTTATTTCTCTCAAAACTCAGGCGTAATGCTGACCGCACTTTGCGGCGGGAAGTGCCAGAGCGTAAAGGCTACCTCGAAGCTAAGGAGGCCTCAGATGCCAGAGCCAAGGAGATTTTCCCTTGGATGGAGGATGAGGGCTCACAGCTCTACAAGGATGCTCAGGATGTAATGAATACATTACCTGAGATACAGCGTTTACCCCACCACAAGACTGCGGCCGGCGTGTTTGCGTTAGGGCTTGAACAGTTGCGACAAATAGAGTCGGAACAAAAGTCCAACCGTACAAAGGGTGCCGTGCCTCCCTCCGTACAGCCCGGAGCCCCGGCGGCAGCGCCGCCAGTGGAACCGAATGCCGCTCCCGATAAGGGTAATGATGCTTTGAAGTCATGGAGTCAAACAGGCAATGAGGGGGATTTTGATAAATTCATAGGAACAATAATAGATTAAGGGAGAACTAGAATCATGGCTATGACACTAGAACGCTCGCAAGTGGGAAAAAGGGAGTGGTTATCTGACTATATCACCGTTACAGATGCCAAAGAGAAACCTTTACTTGCGATGATTAAAAAGGGTGAACGTGTGGTGAACACGCTTCACAGATGGCAAGTCGATGCATACGAATCGCCCGCAACTGGCGGTATCGTGGATGGAGCCGACATTAGCGATTCGGATTACGAGAACGCTGCAGCAAACCGGAAAGAAGTTTCCGTTTACTGTCAGAAGTCTCGCCGCAGCGCCAAGGTGTCGGAAATGGCTGAGGACATCAGTCGTGTGGCCGGTGCGTCTGAGGGTGAGTTTTCACGCTCGATTCGCAAGAAGCTCGAAGAGCTTGGCCGGGACATTGAGGCTACCCTGTGTAGCGACAATGACACGGTTGCTGACGATGGATCCGATGCTTACAAGACTCGTGGACTGGGGCAATGGATTCAGAACGGAGCCCAGGCTTTACTGCCTGTTGACTCTGCTTTCCGTACCCCCACTGCCAGTGTTAATGCGACAGCAATGGCAAGCCTTACCGAGGCATTGTTTAAGGACGTTCTCAAGAGCGTGTTTGAGCAGCGCGGCCGGGCTCAGGACCTAACTCTGCTTTGCGGAACGGACCTGAAGAAAACCATTACTGGTTTCACGCAATTCGCCAGTGGCACAAATCAGTATGCGTCAATCAAGACGTATAACCAGCAGGCCAAGGAGCGGAGCATTATCAGCAACATCACGGTTTATGAAGGTGACTTCAATAGAGTTACCATTCATCCGAGTTTGTTGCTGGCCAGCGGCACATCTAATGCGCCGACTCGCCGTGGATATGTCCTGGACATGTCCATGCTTGAGTTAAACTGGAACAAGCACCCACAAGTAAGTCGCCTGCCAGACCTGGATGGCGGCCCTCGTGCAGTTGTTAAGGCTATTTACGCCTTAACCTGCAAGAACCCTCTGGGACTTGGTAAATTCGCGGCTACCTCGTAAACAACCATACTCGCATAGTAGCTGATACAACCCCCGCCTGGGAAACTGGGCGGGGGGCTTTCCATAAAGAAGATGCAACAAGTTGAATCACTAGATGAACTGCCTCAGTCCCTGGCTAACGAGGTTATCCATGAAATTAATCGTGTTCAAGATGAGGCTCTGGTTAAAGCGACAATCGAGCAGGCCGAAGCAGCGAAGGCTCTTGGTGAGCAAAGGTCTATGGATGAAGTGGGCCGCCAGCGCCTTAATATTCATCCTACCATTTATCATCATTTCGGAGACAAGTACGGATATGAGTGCTGGCAGGATGAGGAGTTTGTAAGCGATTTTGAAAAGGGTTTCCCGGCCGCCAGAGTGAAATGCGGCGGAACCAAGATACAGGTGGGGTATAGTGGGAATGCGAAACCGCGTTTCAGAAAGGTGTATAGTGAGGAAGATTGATTATATAGATATTTTATCTGGCACCTCGGATCTATGTGGATTGGACCGGGGCAATCTTTCCTCTTTTGATTTCAAGAAGTTAAGGACTTCACACAGTAACCGGCTGGCAACAGCTTATGAATGGTACGACTGGCCAGAGTTAATGCGTGTTGAGAAACGCTACTTGCGGCCCGACTATAACGCAGCCACGGCTTATGCAACTGGTGATGAGGTTTATTATTCCACTGCAGATAAGTATTACCAGGCCCTGTCTGCGAGCACCGGGAACGTCCCGACTAATGCGACTTACTGGAAGGAAGTTGCCAGGGTAACTGATTTTGACCCCTACATATCACTGGAGCAAGTTGGTGAAACAGTGATTGGAGCAGTGTATGCCCTTTATAACAAGGATCCACTTCGTTACGAGACTGTTACAGAGTATGACTGGCACCTTAGCAATAATGGAATCCAGTTAACTGACAACAAGACTCTTGCATACGTTGAATTCCGACTGCGGCCGCCCGTCCTTTCAGGGGATACATGGAGCAGTACAAAGACTTATTCCATAGGGGACCAGGTGTATTTCTCGGATTCTACCACTAAGGGTAATTTCTATGACTGCACTACGGCCACAAACTTAACCGACTCACCTTCATCTGCGGCCGCTAAATGGACCAAGGTGGATATTCCTTACATATTTGGCCGCTACCTTACTCAGGCCGGCTATGCTGATTACCTCACAACCGACCAACAAGGTGAGCGAAAGGCCCAGGAAGAACTTTTTGCAACAGAACTATTAACTAACCAAGTCACCCTGATAGCAGGTCAGCAGGGCCAGTATCGCAGGGTGGCTGTATCTACCAGATAATTATGAGCACAAACGTAAATATAAAAAGCAACTCAGGTGCCAGCAATGGCGGCACAGTGTACTCGGACACATCCGTATATACGGGGACCTGGTTCAGAATAGATGCTTTGTCTGACGCTGTTTTCACTACCTTAACTGGAAATGTAAGCGGCATGGGTTCAACGACCCTGAAAGCCGGGCAATCATTGTATGGCTCCTTTACTGCCATCACATTGGCATCGGGTGCAGTTGTTGCGTACAACGATTAATAGGGCGTTGCCCTGAATTGGGAGGTGAAAAATGGCTAACAAGAAGATTACAGACTTGGATCCGTTGGTGGCTCCAGCGACTAATGATGTAGTGTTACTTACGGATGTTTCCGGGACAGTGTCCAAAAAGGTTACTGTCGAAAACCTGTATGATAGCACTTCAGATTTAGAGAAGACTTTAACAAACAAAACACTGACATCACCTGTACTAAACACGGGTGTAAGTGGTTCAGCCATTCTTGACAGCGACACAATGAGCGGGGCTAGTGCCACCACACTCTCGTCCTCTGAATCCATCAAGACTTACGTCGATGCCCAAATACTCACCAAGGACAACTTGGATGAGATAGCTGAAGGCACAACCAACCTCCACTTTACGGCCACTGATAACACGAAGCTCGATGGGATAGAAACAGCGGCCACCGCCGACCAGACAGGGGCACAGATCAAGACGGCTTATGAGGCTGAGAGTGATACCAACGCTTTCACTGATGCCGACGAGACGAAACTCGATGGCATTGAATCTAGTGCGACAGCCGACCAGACTGATGCTGAGATAAGGACAGCGGTTGAGGCGGCTACGGATTCTAATGTGTTCACTGACGCTGACCACACTAAGCTCGATTCTATTGAATCCTCTGCCGATGTAACAGACGCTACCAACGTCACTGCCGCTGGGGCGTTAATGGATTCTGAGCTAACTGATTTAGCTGGTGTAAAGGGAGTTACAATCTCAACGCTTCAATCCAAACCGTCTGAAGGAGCTTTCGTTGATGGCGATAAAACTAAGCTCGACGGCATTGAAGCTAGTGCCGATGTGACAGACGCTACCAACGTAGATGCCGCTGGGGCAGTGATGACTACTGACACAGAGTTGTCATCCACAATTACCGCAAGCAGTCTTACCTCGGTAGGAAACCTGACAGGACTTACCGGAGGTTCAGGGGATTTTAATTGGGATTCCGATACTTTGGTTGTTGATTCTTCGGGGTCCAAAGTCGGCGTCGGAGTGGACTCGCCAGTAAAAAAACTCCACATCCACGACACTGACACCACTTACATTAAAATAACCAACGATGACACTGGAGCAACCGTAGACGATGGACTTGAAATTGGGTTAACTAGTGACGAAGATGGCATAATAAGGCTTCGGGAAACTGGTGAACTTCAGCTTGCCACAGGAAGTGGTTCGCCAGCGTTGATTATCGATTCTGCTGGCGACGTAACTTTCAACAATACATCCGGTACAGCAAAACTAACTTGGGATGCATCGGCAGCGGCTTTAGGAATAGGCACTGCGGTCCCAGCCACCAACTGCGGTCTGCACGTTTACGAGTCAAG
>Ga0208013_1000648_pt1 | contig 18339 bp, 25 predicted proteins | sample 16_taG_FD_184091 | JGI IMG/M metagenome (GOLD analysis project Ga0208013, IMG submission 184091) | Marine viral communities from the Subarctic Pacific Ocean - 16_ETSP_OMZ_AT15313 metaG (SPAdes) (version 2) | ecosystem: Environmental > Aquatic > Marine > Oceanic | place: Pacific Ocean | collected...
ATCAATAAATACTAGGAGAAGATATGTCAAATACTAAACAAGACGCATGGGGGCAATTATTAGCCTCAAAACCCACTTTAGATGAAGTAAAAGCCTATTTTAAGGGTAAAGGCGGCGGACCAGAGGGTGAATCGCACATTATCGATGCAAATGTTGATAAAAAAGAAGGCTTTGTGTGGGTTTATAGCACCAAGTCCGATGCAACCAAGATTATCGACCGTTGTGGAGATGCTATCCTTGATTATAGCTTTTTGGACGGTCAAGGTGTCCAATTAAAGATTGCTCGCAAGGCATTTCGCGGTATTCACTGCGCTTTCCGTAATGTAAAATAAAAACAAAACTATTTATCATAGAAAGTTCTACTACAAGGATTTCTATGACCCACTCCTCCGATTATACCATAACAACACTTAGTTCTAGTATAACTCAATATACTACCTCTAATTCGCAACCTGCGCCTTTTCGATTTGGGGGACCGCACGGTCCTTTAAACTTAAGAAGTACCTGCTTACCTTATGTTCCCACACAAAATCCAAATAGTAGTTTTGTTTTTTCTCAAGTCAATTGTCCTGGTATTACACCTGCTGATGGAGGCGGAATACCAGAATCTATTACTGCAAGAGATAATCTGGTTCACTGGTACAAAATGAACGAAGGGTCCACCAGCGCAGTCACCGACGTTGGCTTAAGCGCATCCTCGACAGACATGACGCTGCTTGGGGCATCGTCCTCAGTCGGAGGACCCACGGCAATCGGCACGCCAGACGTTATAAAGTTCAACGGGACGACAGGCGTTGGTGTTGTCAACGCGAGAGTCGCCGGGACGAACACAGCACTAGGGGACTTGTTCGATACGAACACATTCACTGTATCGTGGTGGATGAAAGACACGACCGCATCATACAGCCTTTATATGACGTGGTTGGCGTGTGTAGCCAGTACGGTCTGGACGAAAGGATGGGGGATCTACTATTACTACGCTAATTTCTGGCCCTGGCAGGATGCGTACAACGTGGGAGCGTATGCGGGCGGCTACAGTGGCGCGGGCAGTTGGCGACATCATGTCATTCGATACGACCCAGCCGCAAGCGTAAGCGGTCAATGGGAGCACTTTATCAACGGGACACCAAGCGCGGGGAATGCGTCGGTTACTCTAGATACGGGTGTCGGCACAGCGACAGGGTCAGACGACGGCACAAATGTGTGGTTTTCGTTGGGCGCAGCGAAGCGATCCGACGGGGTAGTTGTCAACCATACAGCACCCTATATTTCGGATCTCAGGTTTTACAATATCGCGATTACTGACGCGAATATAGATTCAATTTATGCCGGTGATTGGACATAGGTAATATATAGTGGAATTAAATAATTTATAGTATTTCCCCTTATATTCTATCTCCTTGTAATCATTACATTCTTTTCGCTTGACATAAGTGCCTGAATTTGCTATAATATTATAACAAAATGGAGGTGTCTGGTGTCAAAACCATTACAAAAACTTAAAAAACAAGCATATGAAACAGGTATATGTGATCTAATTGAATGGACTCATAAGAAAGGATATTCGATAGAATTCGATTATTGTGTCCAAGATGAACTGCGACCGGCTGATAAAATGATTACCATCAGCACGCGGCAAGGAAGTGAAAAGCAGTTATATGCGCTTTTACATGAATGCGGTCATTTAATTTTAGGCAATAATGAATCAGCCTATGAAAAGCGATATCCTTCATCCACAAAAATGGCATATTGCAACAGTAATAAGAGACTTGCCCGATCCCCCCAATATAAAGTGGATATTTTAGCTGAAGAAATCGACGCTTGGCGAAAAGGAAGAGAGTTAGCAAAAAGGCTCGACATTTGGATTGATGAAGAAAATTATTACAAAACCATGTCCAAGTGTGTATATACTTACGTTAAGTCTTTAGCAAAGTAATGAATGGCGAACAAGAAAATTTATTTGATGCCCCTCTTTTAAAAAAGTTTAAAGTAGGAGATTTAGTTTCGTGGAAGGCTCTAGGGCAATACCAAAAAAATTATGGTTTTATCCAAGAAATCTATTCTGAAAAAAGAGGAATCAACCGAAACTTCGTTTTTGCGAGGGTTATAAAAACTGACGGCACCTATGAACCTTTTAATCTGTCCTTTTTAACAAAAGAGTCAGCTAAAAATTAGGGAGTTGATAATGCAACCACTAGTTACTAATGTGGGCGATCCGAAAAATCCATGGGACGACGTACCCATTGAAGTTCTTATCGAAGAAGAACGTAAGAAACGCGAAGAACTAGAACGCGCCCGACCACGTATTCACATCCCAATGCCAGAACGCAGACCCCCAACTTCGCCCGGTGAAGAATATCCAGACGATGATACGGAATTTAAAGTAGTTATAAAATTTATCTAAATGAATAAAGAAAAAACATTAACTATATTAACCATAGTTCTTATCCTTTCGAACATTTTAGATACTTTTTTGACCATAAAATACATAAAATTTGGTCCCCTAGACGAAGGTAATCCTTTAATGGATCTCCTCCTGGGCACTGATAGCTGTTTATTCGTATTTGTTAAGATATTTTTTGTTACCCTTTTTGCCATATTATTGTGGTATAAGAGAAAGATTAAATTAGCAACCATTTCTCTTTATATCCTTTCTGGTTTTTATATTTCACTCATATTATGGTGGTTATTAGTGATTTTCAGCATTTAGAAAACTAATTATTAGGTATCATGGACGAACAAGAAAGGTTAGGGAAATTTTTGCCTCTCATGCAGAGTTTATATAAGTCTGCCCGCCAAGAACTCCAATTTGAGCCACATGTAAAGATTGTCATTTTAAAGGACGAGTCCAACATGTCGGATCCTTTGGGAAAAACAGCACACTACTCACCATCTGAAAATAAAATTGGACTTTATACACAAGGTCGCCATATTAAAGATATTTTGCGTTCTTTAGCTCACGAGCTTGTTCATCATAATCAGAATTGCAGAGGTGATTTTAATCAAGGCGCTGCAACCGTTGAAGGTTATGCTCAAGAAGATGGTCATTTGAGGGAAATGGAAAGAGAAGCCTATGAATGTGGAAATATGATTTTTCGCGATTGGGAAGACAATTTAAAAAAGAAGGGAGCTAGCCCACTATTTACTAGCACACATTATGCGAATGCCATAATGGAAAAAGGAGATGGATTGATGAAAAACAGTTTAAAGGAATCGACTCTTAGAAACATTATAAGAGGAGTGATCCAGGAAATGTTTGACGAGGATTTAAACGAAGACGACAACATGGGAATGCCAGCAGACGCAGAGTCACAAGAAGCAGCAGAAACAGCTTCTGAAGAAGGCGAACCATATGAGGCTGGTGTTGAAATGGAAGAAGGCATGTTGGGAACCCTCGGCGGTGCCGCATTGGGATTTGCATCTCCTATTCCTGGTGGGATGGCGCTCGGCGGCGCACTCGGTGGCGGACTAGAAGATAAACTAAAAGGAACCGCAAAGAGAAACGATTCTCTACCTAAAAAGAAGAAAAAGAAGAAAAAAGCTGAAATAGAATCTGAAGTCAATGAAACAGACCTTGAAGAAGGGGTCGGAAGTGTCATCAAAAAAGCTGTGTCGGCGGCAAAGCCATTTGTTAAAGACACTGCCAAGGCGTTCGCAAAATCGGCGGGAGAAGAAGCTATCTCACAAGCTAAATCGCTTGGTAAAGAATTACCTAAGAAAGTTAAACAAAAAATTCTTAATAAAGTAAGTGATGCTGATACCTCAGATGTCGAGAGCGACGGAGATTGCATTAAAATTTGCGAAACTTATTTTCCAAAAGATAGAAGCATCCGACAAAAAGCCCGAACTGATTTAAACAAAACCCTTATGTCAAAATGGGGTTATAGCAAGAAGGAGGAGAAATAATTATGGCAAGCCCAAACAAAAGAAAAGGAAAGAAACTATATGGTAGTTTTGGTAAAGCTCGTAAAGCCCAATCGGAGTCACCGGTAGAACCTGTTGTTGAACCCGCTGTTGAACCCGCTGTTGAACCCGCTGTTGAATCACCGGCTCCAGACAAAACCATTGAACCGATAAAAAAGAAACGCTCTTTCTTTTCAAAAGATAAAGAATAGAAATGAAATTTGACTTAGATTCTATAACTAAGCGTTTTATCTTAAGTGAGGGAAAGGGACCAACTATTAGTAGTTGGATCCAGTCTCTATCTGAAGGGGTAAACTCGCTCAAACCACGCAGTTTATCAGAACAGCGAAGAATCGAGGTTATGAAACACAATCTTTCAGAATTAAAAAGGTGCGCTCGAAGAATGCAAGAACAAATTTCCCTTTTAGAAGAACAGGTCAATATACTTCAGGAAGAAAAACGTGATGTCTAAAGATAAGAATATTGAAGAAACTTCATCGGTAGCTGGTGGATCCTCTGGCGGCTTTGCTCAAAAATCCCAAAAAAAAAGAAAAATGCCTAAAGAGTATTATTTAAGCAGAAAAGAATTTATTGAAGAAGCAAAACTTAGAAATGTTATACGTGAAGTTGCAAAAAAGAAATCAACTTCATACAACGATGATAATGTTTTGAGAGATATTATTAGAAAGCTAATTTCAGAGACAAAAAAGGATGTAGAAGAAGCCCCACATTCTTCAACTGCAATCAATCTTCTTGAGGATTTATTAAAATCTATTCTTCCTAACCTTGAAACGGAATTTAAAACATTAACCACCGCAAAAATACAAAGAGATTCTTTTCGCGCCCATGTTGTAAGTGCTGTTTCTACGTTGTTAGAAACCGAAAGTATCAATAAAAAGGGTGGAGATCTTGCCTCTGAGGAAGCATTAATCAGTTTGGATGAAGAAGATTCAGTTGAAGAAGAGGTTGATATCAAAGTATCTGATGTTGGTGCATCTGCTGAAGACAAATTTATTGATATTGATGCAGAACCAGAAGAACCAGAACCAGAAGATACATTTGGCATTGAAGGTCAGGATGAAACCGGTCGCGCATTGGCACAAGACGCCTTTAACAATATAGAAAAAAATATTGCTGAAACTTATGCTATACTACATGATGATGAGGATGAGAAACTTTTTGAAGATTATCTTATCACAAACTTGAAACTATATTTTGACAAGTGGGAGAAAGAACTTGGGGCAGTAACCGAACCAACGACAGACGAATATGAAGCAGAAAAAGACCAAAACGCAGCAGGCTCTGAAGCTGGTGCAGAATTTGACGCAGAACTTGGTGACGAACTTGGTGGAGGAATACCCGCCGCAGGAACTGGCGAAGAACTTGTACAATGAGGCATTAATGAGATTTGAGAGAATTGGCACGGACATTGGCAAACTAGTAGACGAAAAGAACACTGCATATGGCAGTTCATTTGAGAAATCAGAACAAATATTACAGGTTTTATATCCAGAAGGTATAAAGCCAGATCAATACAAGGATATGTTAGCAGTCACCAGAATTGTTGACAAATTATTCAGAATAGCAACAAAAAAAGACGCTTTTGGTGAAAGCCCTTTTAAAGATATTGCCGGTTATGGTATATTGGGAGTTGCTAACGATGAAGAACAAGAATGACGGAAGAAATCGTTATTATTCTCTTTCCAACAAATTAAGAAAAGAAGGCAAATCAAGTGAAGAATTTGAAATCCTTTTTAATAATCTATCACTCGAAGAAGTTATCGGCTTAAAACTTGAGCTGGCTTCTAAATTTGGTCTTAAAGGTAAAATGTATGGTTTACCCATTTGGTATTCACTCCGAACAATTGTAAAAGATGCGGTTTTAAAATATGCCATGTCTGCCACACGTTCAAAGCGTGAGGCGGCAAGGTTTCTAGGACTTCAGGCAAATAACTTTAATCTTTTATTGCGGAAGCATAAGATCGACAATTATTTTGAGGAGGGGGTTGACACTGATTCAAAGAGATGATAACATACTTTTAAAGTAAGGCAAGATAAATAACTTTTACTATATTATTTGTTTAAGCTTCAATGGCTCTATTGAAGTTATCGAAATGAGCCTAGCGTTGTTGTTGTGATCCTGAAAACAACAATCTTGCCAAATATAATTTGCGAATGTAGCTCAACTGGCAGAGTGCTAGCCTTCCAAGCTGGATGTTGTGGGTTCGAATCCCATCATTCGCTTTTTTACAAAATATAAATAATTGTGATATAATACTTATTACTGCGGGGGTGAACTGGATTCGACTGGGTGTCGAGATAGATTTGTGCAAGGGTGTATAAGCAAACACTAAAAGGCTTAAAACAAATAACTGCTAACGATAATGTTGCATTAACTTTGGCTGCGTAAGCAAACAAAGCGGGGCTTTTACGGTTTTCCTTGTTATCCAATAAACCGTGCTTTAAATTAACACACACACAAAGGAGGACATTTATTATGTCAGAAAATAAAAATACAAGCGGATACGAAATTAGACAAGGATTGCTACAGCAAGCTCAACGAATTGTAGAGCAAAACGCTCACATGCAATTTGAAACAAGCGGCAAGCAAAACTGGTCGCCTGTTACTTCTGAACAAGTTATTAAAGTTGCAGAAGAACTTAATGCTTTCGTTCAGAAGAAAGATTAAAATTTAACCTTGTATATCACAAACTGTTAAAACATTTAGGACGCGGGTTCGATTCCCGCCACCTCCAATTTCCACTTTTCATATTCCTCTTGATTGAGGTTGATCATTTTATAAACTTTCTGTTTTAGTAATTCCTTGTCCTCTTGGGAATTACACCACATCCATGCAAGCGTTGTTTGGCTGGATTTAATTTTCATCTCTGTGTCTTTGATAGCGTCCTCAATTTTAAGATATTCCTCATCACTTAATTCCGGTAGTTCGATTTGGTGTGCATTGGAGAGAGTTAATAAGCCTACAAGATCATGGTTGTCGTAATATTCTGTCACCTTCTTATATTCTTCTTCGGCGTTCTGCACTTGAGATACGTCCGGGTGCAAGATTTTAGCTAAATTTCGATAAATTTTGTGTATAAGTGGTGAGGGTGGGGGAGTTGAGTCGTCAACGATTGTTGGGTTGGTTTTTGGTGCTTTTTGGGCAGATTTTACAAAAGCTATCTCATTATAAAATTCTTTATTGAACTCTTCTAAATATTTTTCTGCTAACTCTTCAACCTCTTCAAGTTCAAGATTAAGGTATTCTATTTTGAGACTTATTTTTTTAAATCGTTTGGACACGATATATTAAATATTAATGAGAGATATTATAGCTTCATATTGGTCGTAATCTTTTAAAAGCTTGCGCATTGATTTTCTATAAACCAATATTAGTTGATGGTTAGTAGTAGCCATACATAGATTCTCAAATCCGCGATAAGCCGAGTGAATCGCACCAACCACTTCGCCACTACTGTTTAATATTGGAGAGCCGGATGATCCACCTTTTGTTGGTATAGAAAATGCATAAGAAATTTGTTGACCCCTGTATGTTTTCTTTTTTCCTAAAAAGAATCCTTCAAACAGTGGAATCATTTGTGGGGACCACAATCCCATTGGGGCTGCGATATTATAGTATTTTTCCCCAATTAAGGGATCTGACTTTGAGATAGTTAGAGAGGGGATGGGGATTTTAGTAGTAGCCAATACACAAATGTCGGCACGAAGATTGAACTCTATAGGAATGGCTGCATATGCTCTGCCTTTGTAGTCGTTTAAAATGAAGGCGCTTTTTTCATTAACTTTCCATGCAGGATTACGCGGGTTATAATCGCGAATAAAATAATTTATTTGTTTGCCTGACATTACAGTACAAACATGGGCAGAAGTAGCAACTAGAGATATATTTCTATCATGCCCGACTATAAAGCCAGACGCAGAGGATCTTATATCCATCTCATATTCTTCTAAAACTGAGTCAGAGGTTGAGGAGGTTTTGGTAACAAGGATATTTTTATAAATATCGATTTTAATAAAAGAACGTCTCTTGTCTCTAAACAAGTCTCCTGGTCCCATAAGAAAAGTACCAGTAGCACAGGAAGAGCATCCCACAAACGTGATGAACAACGTTAAAACTAGTAATATCTTTGCAACCGCATCTTTCATAGGGAGTATGTTTCCGTCTAAAGTAACTATAAAGTAAAAACCAAAACGACCGCCCTATTTATAAGAGAGCCCTAGAATACAAGGCTCGAAAGCGATAGGCTTATATGGCAAAAAAATTTTATGTTTTAGACACAAGTGTATATCTTACTGATTCTTCTTCGATTTATTCATATGGGAATAATGATATCATCGTCCCACTAGTAGTTCTAGAAGAATTAGATAATAATAAAAAAAGACCCAATGGGATAGGAATAAATGCTCGAAGCATCATTAGAATCCTAGACAAACTCCGAGAAAAGGGACAATTCCAGAAAGGAATCCGAATACGCAAAGGCGCTGGATTAATATTTACAGTCGCGCCTGAACTTAATGAATTGCCAGTCGGATATGACCCGGAAATTGCAGATCACCAAATCATAGCCACAGCATTAACAGTACAGCGAGAACACCCCAATAAAAAAGTGGTTGTGGTATCTAATGACATTAATTTAAGGATTAAGTGTGATGCCATTGGTGTCGCGGCAGAAGCATATGCCACTGAAAATGTAATTGAAAAAGGTAACGACCTTTATAGCGGCTTTACTAAGGTTTTGGTTGATGATCAAATAATTGATAGATTTTATTCTGGTGAAGATATTATTATTTCTGAAGTTTCCGAAGAAAAGGTCGATCTTTATCCTAATCAATTTATCATGCTGGTTTCTTCATCTAATGATAAGAAGACTGCAATCACTCGTTATATGGATCACATAAGGCCACTCAAGAAAATTCCTGAACATCGTGATGGTGGCTGGGGGATTACACCAAAAAATAAAGAACAAAACTTTGCGATGGATTTATTATTAGATCCTGATTTACCTGTGGTTTCTCTCATCGGTAAAGCTGGTAGCGGCAAGACCTTGTGTGCAATTGCTGCTGGTTTAGAACAAGTAATGGGTGAAACTCCCCGTTATAATAGATTAATTGTTTCTCGACCAATTCAACCAATGGGTAAAGATATTGGATATTTACCAGGAACCATAGAAGAAAAAATGGCACCTTGGCTAGCACCGATTCAAGATAATTTACGATTCCTTTTTGGGAATGATAATTTAATGCTGGAATCTTATATGGATAAAGGAATTATTGAAGTCGAAGCAATCACCTATATCAGAGGAAGATCAATTCAGAAATCCTTTATTATTATTGATGAATGTCAAAACTTAACGCAGCATGAGATCAAAACCATCTTAACTCGCGTCGGCCATCATAGTAAGATTATCTTAACTGGTGATGTTGAACAAATTGACAATGTTAATATTGATGAAGTATCAAACGGCTTAACATATGTAATCGAAAAATTAAAACCTTATGATATTACAGGACACATTACATTTTTGAAAGGAGAGCGTTCTAAGGTCGCGACATTATGCGCAAAAGTTCTTTAATTTTAAAAGTATTGAAAAGTGTGATATGATATTTTCAATATTTTATATTAATATATGATATGAAAGAATATGTAAAAAACTCTTTCAAGAAATCAATGAAAGAAAGAAAAGAATACCACATTTATGATGTGCCTGTATTTTTGATTAATAAGTTCCCTCCATCTATTGATGCCAACTATATTTTTAGCTCTGTAGAGGATTCAATATCTTCTAAATTTTTAAGAGGAGTCGAAGGGATATATGTTGGCAATTTTCCGGAATTAAAAGATCGAAACATTCAAGCCTTTAACAAAGATGGTGCAATTTATTTATCCTCATTTGAAGATTTCCCAGATATTTCTCCTGATTTAATTGTTAGAGACATTATTCATGAAATAGCTCATTCTGTAGAAACTAATTTTTATGAGTTAATTTATGGAGATTTTTCAATAGAGAGGGAATATGTTGGGAAGAAAAAGAGAATTGTTGATCTCTTAATTGGACAAGACTACCGATTTCATAAAAAGATATTTTTTTCTGATGAGTTCGTTGATGAGTTAGACGATTTTTTATATAAAACTGTGGGGTATGATAAATTATCTGTCTTATCTGCTGGACTTTTTATTTCCCCTTATTCTATTACATCCATAAGAGAATATTTTGCAAACGCATTTGAAGAATATTTAGAGGGAAACACAAAATATGTTCAACAAATAAGCCCGATGGTGTATAATAAGATTGAAAATTTAATGGAGATACAATGAAGAAAATGATTAATGTAGAAGAAGATAAAAAAAATAATAAACTTGTTGTAAGAGCAAGCGCCCCAAAGGACGTTCGAAGAAAGATTGCTATTACGACTTTGGATGTTGAAAAGTATCTAAAAGACAATGATTATGAATATACAAAATGTCTAAAAGAAGATTCAGTCTATAATCGTAATAATAAATTCGATGGTCATTGGGAATTTGAGATTAAAACATTAAATATTAAAAAAAAACCAAAAAAACCAATTAAAATAACGAATTCTCTTGACAAGACCTCCACCCCCGTGCTATCATCAACTAGAGCTAAAGAAAAAAGCTCTAAAGTTGATGAATAGAATGCCTCATATATCTTTTAGTGCTTTAAAAAATTGGGATTTTTGCCCCTTTTATCATAAACTTACATATGTCGATAGGATTAAGCTTTTCCGTGGAAATGTTTACACTGCGTTTGGAACTGCGTTACATGAAACCTGCGAAAAACTTGTATTTAATGAAAGTTTAGATTATGAAAAATCTTTTAAAACTTCATTCAAGGATGAATTAGTCAAACTACCTGAAATTCCAGAAGAACATGCCTCCATGATTCGAGATATGAAGGAGCAAGGTATAGAATTGGCATCTATGATCTTGGCGGCATTGAATCTTAAATTCCCAGGCTTTAAAGTCTTTTCGGCTGAAGAAGCACTCGTGGAGGTAATTGACAACCCTTCAATAGATTATGATTATAAAGGTTTTTTAGACCTTGTAATCAAAACACCCGATGGTAAATATCATATTATTGATTGGAAATCTTGTTCTTGGGGATGGGATATGGAGAAAAAAACTGATCGAATAACAACTTATCAGCTAACTTATTATAAGAACTTCTTTTGTTCTAAACACAATATCAGCCCAGAAAACGTGGAAACGTATTTTGGACTTTTAAAGAGAACAGCCAAAAAAAACAAAATAGAAATTTTCCGTGTTTCCAGTGGATCAAGAAAAATTAAAAACGCATTAAACATTTTAAATCAAGCGGTGTATAATATACACAATAACAATCATCCAAAGAACCGCTTGAAATGTGCTAAGTGCGATTTTAATCAAACCAAGTGGTGTCCATAGGGGAACAATGGCAAATAAGAAAATAAAAATTCTTACAATTTCAGATCATCCACTCAGCCCATCAGGGGTTGGAACTCAGACAAAATATTTCATTTCCGAGATGCTACAAACTGAAAAATTCCAGTTTATTAGTCTTGGCGGGGCAATTAAACATGATAATTATAACCCCGTGAAGTTGGACGAGTTCGGTGAAGATTGGATCATCTACCCAGTCGATGGATATGGAAATCCAGACACAATAAGGTCAATTTTACGGAACTATAAGCCTGATATGATTTGGTTCATGACCGACCCAAGGTTTTATCCATGGTTATGGCAAATTGAAAACGAAATTCGATCACTTTGCCCCCTCATTTATTATCATGTATGGGATAATTTTCCCTATCCTACTTTTAATAAAATATGGTATGATTCAACAGACGTGGTGGTTTCCATCTCCAAGCTGACTTCCAATTTGGTACAGACGGTTTCTCCCGACACAGAAGAACACTACTTGCCACATGCTATCCCTACGGACATATTTGCTAAAATAGATGAAACGGTCGTTAAGAAATTTAAGAAAGAAAATTTAGATATTGATTCCTCAAGCGATGACCATTTTTTAATATTCTGGAATAGTCGTAATGCCCGCAGAAAACAAAGTGGTTCATTGATATTCTGGTTTGATTCGTTTGTCAAGAAGCTGACAAAAAAACATAAAAACGCCAAAGCCACATTGTTAATGCATACGGAACCCAAAGATCCTAATGGGCAAGATCTATATCAGATCATTCAGGAGTTAAATTTAGGTGGCAATTTTGAGTCAAAACAGGGTCGTGTTAAAATATCTAATGGTAAATTAGACCTAGCAACTCTCTCAATGCTTTACAATGCAGCTGACGTTACAGTAGGTGTTTCGGATGCAGAAGGATTCGGCTTATCCACATTTGAATCCTTAGCTTGCGAAACACCTATTATAGTTACAATGACAGGCGGTCTTCAAGAACAAGTTACATTTGTGGATGAAGTTTCACACGATTCCACTTTAAAGAGGAATAAAAAAGCCAAACCAGTAACAGAATACGAACATGGCATCGGTCTTGAGCCCGCATCGAAAGCGATTATTGGCTCCCAAGAGGTTCCGTTTATCTACGAAGACAGAATTTCGGAAAAGCAAGTGGTCGATTCCTTAATGAAAATGTATGAATACGGTCAAATCCGTCGTAACGAATTAGGCGCAGCAGGTCGCGAACACGTTATGAAAAATTATAATTTTAAAGATTTCGCAAAGAAGTGGGAAGAAATTTTGGTTGATGCTCATGAAAATTATGGCTCATGGGATACTAGAAAAGGTTACAAATCTTGGGAGTTGAGAACAATATGAAAAAGGTTTTAGTTAGAGGTCCGGCACTATCTCAATCTGGTTATGGAGAACATACGAGATTCGTCTTACGATCTTTGAAACAGTTTGAAGATTTATTCGATATATATTTTATAAATGTTAACTGGGGTCAAACCAGCTGGATTTGGAAAGATGATGAAGAACGTCGTTGGATTGATAGTCTTTTGGCTAAAACAGTTCAATATGGACAATCGAATGGACAGTTTGATTTTTCCGTACAAGTCCAAATCCCCAACGAATTTGAAAAGCTCGCACCAATTAACGTGGGTGTAACAGCGGGAGTTGAAACCACCAAGATTTCACCCCAATGGCTTGAGGGTTGTCTCCGAGTAGACCGAATAATCACCATTTCTGAACATGCTAAATACGCTCTGGAAAATACAGAATATCCAGCGAGGAACAATCAAACTGGTGAAGACTTTGTTGCTAAAGTAATAGCTCCTATCGAAGTGGTAGAATATCCTGTTAAATGTATCCACCCCGATCCTGATTTTGATATTGATTTAAAATATGATTTTAACTTTTTAACAATAGGAACGTTTATTCCTCGTAAGAATCTTCCTAATACTATTAAATGGTTCGTTGAACAATTCTACGATGATGAAGTCGGACTTGTTGTCAAGACAAGTTTGGCGAAGAATTCTTTGATAGACAGAGAACACATTCATAAAGAATTAAAAGAGTTGTTGAAAGAATATAAAGATCGAAAGTGTGAAGTTTATTTGCTCCATGGAGATATGACAGAAGAAGAACTAACTGCTCTCTATCAACATCCGAAAATTAAATCTTTGGTTAGCTTATCCCACGGAGAAGGTTTCGGGCTTCCTCTTTACGAAGCCGCTTATAATGGTCTTCCAGTGATTGCTCCAAATTGGAGTGGGCAATGTGATTTTCTTAATATGTCAGTAAAGGATAAGAAAGGAAAAACCAAGAAGAAGCCGATGTTTACCACTGTTGCGTATGATCTTAAGCCCGTTCAGCCGGAAGCAGTCTGGGACGGTGTTATTCAGAAGGAGTCCTTGTGGTGTTTTCCCAAGGAATGGGATTATAAGAAAGCATTAAAATCTGTGGTCAAGAATCATACGTCGTTGAAAGCAATTGCAAAGAAATTGCAAAAACACCTTCATTCTTCTTTTTTGGAATCACGACAGCAAAAGAAGCTCGTTGAAGCAATTTCCGGCGAGAAAGTAACATACTTCGATGTAAGTGAGCTTCCAAAAGTCTCTATCATAACATCAGTCTACAAGGGTGATGAATTTATTGAGCCATTCCTAGAAGACATAACAAGTCAGACGATATTTGAACAAAAGTGTGAATTAATTTTAGTTAATGCTAATTCCCCCGAAAATGAGGAAGAAGTAATTAATAAATATATTGAAAAGTATCCCAACAATATTGTTTACAAAAAACTGGACGAAGATCCAGGCATCTATGGAGTGTGGAACATTGGGGTTGATCTTGCATCGGGTGAATACATCACAAATGCTAATCTAGACGACCGAAAAGCCCCGTGGTCGCTCGAAAGACATGCAAAATCCCTTTTCCAGAATAAGGAATTGGATTTGGTCTATTCGGACATGGCAATCACAGACAAACCAAATGAAACGTGGCAGGATAATTCTTCCAATGGTAGAAAATATAATTTTCCTGAATTTTCCTTTGATAATCTAAAAATGGTCAACATGCCCCACGCATCCCCTATGTGGCGCAAAGACATCCATGAAAAGTATGGAAAATTTGATGATAATTATAAGTCCGCAGGTGACTGGGAGATGTGGTTGAGGTCAGCTTCCCAAGGTGCAAAGTTTGGCAAAATACCGGATGTTTTGGGCTTGTATTACTTCAATCCAGCAGGGATCTCTACCAATCCTGACAATTTTAGCTGGAAACAAAAAGAAGAGAAAGAAGTCTTTGAGAAATATAAAGACATTAGTCTTGAGAAGTAATGAAGTTAATCACTTTCTCTTTATGGGGGCAAGACCCGAAGTATCTCGTCGGTGCCTTAAAGAACGCTGAATTAGCTCAAGAAATATATCCTGGTTGGACTTGCCGCTACTATATTGGAACCAGCGTCCCATTCTCCATCGCATATCAACTTGAAGCTATGTCAAATGTCCAAGTTGTCCGCAAACCAGATTTTGGAGATTGGCGCGGAATGTTTTGGAGATTCGAACCAGCATCAGAAGATGATGTAGAGGTGATGATTTCTAGAGATACAGATTCACGTTTAAGTTATAGAGAAAAAGCCGCAGTTGATGAATGGTTGTCGAGCGATAAAGGCTTTCACATTATGAGAGATCACCCATATCATAATTTCCCAGTTTTAGGGGGCATGTGGGGTGTGAAAAATGGCGTCGTACCACAGATGAAAGATATGATTACTGATTTTTCTCAACAAGATGAATATGGGACTGATTATAAGTTCTTCGCCCAAGCGGTAATTCCTTATATTAAAGACAATGTTTTGGTACATGATGAATTTTTTGGAGGAAAGCCATTTCCGGTTAAGCGAGTTGAGTTCGAATTTGTTGGGCAAGTTTTTGATGAGAACGAAGAAACAGTCATAGAGCACTTAGATGCTCTTAAGTCAAAACTCAAATGAAATTTTTTAATTTAGACTTACATATTTCAGTTATTGCAGATATAAAATCGATTTTTACCGAACTTGGTCACTCTGTTGATAATTGGAGTATTTCTGGTCATGCTCATGTAATGGGAGAGTCCACCAAAAATGTTGAATTTATCAATCAACACACCTGGAGAAATATTGATGATAACTTAATAAATAAGTTCTATGATCGATATAAAGATACTCTTTCTTCTTATGATGGATTTATTGTTACTCACACTCCTTGTTTTTCTTTATTGTATGAAAAATTTAATAAACCGATCATCACTGTAGCAACCACCAGATACGAAGAACCATTTTCAAATGACATGATAAAATGGTCAAAGCTTAATCATTATTTACAAGGTGGAATTGATAGTGGCAAGATAATTCCCGTTACCAATAATAAATATGACAAAAGATACACAGAATTGTTTACAAATCGTACTTGGGAACATATTCCGAGTTTATGCGAATATACTAACGCACAATATACAGGCATCCAGGGTAAATTTTTATATTCATCGAAGTTCAAACCATCATTAAAAATCAAAGGCTTAGTAGATAAACAGAAAGAATTTCCCAATGGATATGATTGGCAAGAGTTAGCAGATTACAAGGGAATTGTTCATATACCTTATAATATTTCTACCATGTCTATTTTTGAACAGTATACTTCTAATATACCTTTATTTTTCCCCTCTTTGAAGTTCTTATCGTTTTTAAGAGGCAACTTACCCAATGGTGGTATACTTTCAGAAACTTCATGGAACCAAGTTCATGGTTTACCTTCTAATTCTGTCTTATTTTGTGGTTTAGAAGACCCCAATAATTATAAAAGTTTAATGGATATGATGAAATGGGTCGAATTGGCTGACTTTTATGACACTGATAACATGCCCCACATTCAATATTTTAATTCGTGGGAACACCTAAACGAAATTATACATTCAGTTGACTTGCAGAATATCTCCGCTCAAATGAAGGGGCACAATAAACATAGAAAAGAAAAGGTATATGCTTCATGGAAAAAAATATTGGAGAGTATTGCATGTTAAAATTTATTTGTTATAATTGGATGCCGACCATCGCGGACCATGTGTTAGATTTGCCTGAATCTTTTTACAAGTCTGCTGGTACAGGTCGGTTACACAATGTTGATCAATTCAACCCATATATGATCAAAGATAATGATCTCATTTTTGTTAAAACTGATTTCATCGTAAATGGATATTTTAGAAAAAACTTTTTAGATAAGATATATAAAAGATTCAATTTAATAACGGGAGTATCATCTTATCACTTAGGACGTGATGGAGGTGAAATTTATAAAGACATTCTCGGACACCCTAATTTGAATAAGTGGTTTTGTACCAATCCTCCTGTCGAGCATAATAACAAAATTATCCCCTTGCCCATCGGGTTTCAAGAACCTGACCGTCCAGGCGGCGATCCAAATTTATTAAATCGAGTATATCAAAATAGGATTTTGTTTGAAGAAAAAGAGGACAAAATTTACCTCCCCTATCATACCCCAACCACAAACCCTCACCGGCAGGAACTGGTTAATTATTTGAAAACGCTGCCTTTTGTGGTGTGTCAAGAACAGAAGCAAGACCTTGAAGAATATTACGAGTCGATGAATAAATATAAATTTGTAATAGGGTTAGAGGGAAGCGGTCCAGATATTCACCGGAATTACGAAACACTTCTTGTTGGCTCTGTTCCTATTAATAAGAGAAACATAATCGAGAGGGTGTTTAAACAACATTGTGTAAAAGGTGTTTTTTTGGATGCTTGGAAAGACTTGACGGAAAAAGAGTTTAAAAAAATTTTGAAAATGGAGTATAATCTTTCTAAGGTGGATGATTTTTTGAAAATAAAAAATCATATTACTTATATTAGGAGCCAGATAGATGCCGGGACAAATTAATAGGGGAAGCTTCTTAGGTGAGCAAATATTTAAGTATTCACTGGACCCTAAATATAAAAATTATGTAGAAATTGGAACGTGGAACGGTCAAGGAAGTACAAAGTGTTTCATGGATGGAATTTTATCACGTACTGATGATTCTTGTTTATATACATTAGAGGCGAATATAGAGTTTTACAGTGAGGCATCTTCATACTGGAATCCATTTATGATGACCTATCGAATTCCATATCCTAAATTAAAAATGTTATATGGAAGGATAATCGAAAAAGAAGAACTCGTTCCTATTGATGAAGTAAAAAACCATAAAATTTTTAATGAGCACCCATGGCTAGAATGGAGAGACAGAAACATACAAGAGTATGATGCATGTGATAATGTATTAAGCAATTTACCAGATAAAATTGATGTTTTGTTATTAGATGGCGGTCAGTTTTCCACTCAGGCAGAGTGGGGAAAACTAAAAGAACGAACGCAAATTATCTTATTGGACGATACTAAAACTTTTAAAACTGAAAAAATCAGAGATGAAATTGTAAAAGAAAAAGACACTTGGGAAATTATTTTTGATGATACAGAAATGCGTCATGGAACTTTCATTGCATCTCGTAAAAATATATAAACAAGATGAAAACAGCAATTTGTTTTAGTGGGACTTGTAGGAGCTTAGAGCATACTTACCAAAACTTAAGAGAAAATTTGATTAATTCTGTTGGGGACTGTGATATCTTTATGTTCGTCCCTAAAAATCCAGATGCTTATAAAGCACTTAAATTTCTAAACATTCCACAACTAAAAAAGGTTTTAATAGAAGAAGAACCGAACTACGACATTTCTAATTTAAAATTTATCCCTGACTGGCCGCCACCTCGGTCATCGCCCCAGATTTATTATAGGATGATAAAGTCAAGAGAGAGGTGCGCCGATATGTTAAGAGAATACGAAGAACAACAAAAAATTCAATATGAGCGTGTCATATTTTCACGTTTGGACGTAAAATATTTTAAAACTGTTGGTGAAATCATAAATGAATTAGCTTTGAGTAATTTATATATTCCCGATTTTCATAA
>Ga0208013_1000649_pt1 | contig 18332 bp, 14 predicted proteins | sample 16_taG_FD_184091 | JGI IMG/M metagenome (GOLD analysis project Ga0208013, IMG submission 184091) | Marine viral communities from the Subarctic Pacific Ocean - 16_ETSP_OMZ_AT15313 metaG (SPAdes) (version 2) | ecosystem: Environmental > Aquatic > Marine > Oceanic | place: Pacific Ocean | collected...
CCATAAGGGACGGACCATCAAAGACGCCGTCGATATATTCGGTGATGGCATTGCACTGGGCGATGCAGGTGCCGTCGTCAAGTTCCAGCATGGGCACGGTGGCATCCGGGTTTTTCGTCTTGAACGCCTCGGAACGGTGCTCGCCGCCCATGACATCGACCGGGACGAATTCCACCTGGTTTGTTGCGCCTTTTTCTGCCAGAGCGATGCGAACGCGGAGCGGGTTCGGGAAGCCTTCGATATCGTAGATTTTCATTGATTGCCTCTGTTGGTCATTAAACATGCGCCAATTAATCTACCTATTAGTAGGTAGATGTGCAAGAGGCAATTTGATTGTTCTGCTTTTCTTTGCGCTGTTGACAAGACATTCCAAACGCCAAGAACAGCCCGGGCCTTCTTGCAGTACATAGCCAAACCAAAAAGCCAGCTTCTCAGTTAGACGATTTGATAAATATCGAAGTGTTTTTGTTGAAAGAAGCGTGTGCGAAAGAGCAGCCGTGAATGTTCGCTTATGTTTAAAGCCTGATATCGCAATTCGCATCGATGACAAAGCGTCTCCCCCTAACCGGCCAATTTATGGTTGCACTATCAGTAAACAGCGACGTAATGCCAACCACTCATTCCGGCAGGAGAAGAGTCCTGTGCTGCCTGCAGGCCAGCACCGATTCTCGCTTACCTCCTGGTGCCCTGGAACTTCATGGACACCTTCCCGTTGTGAGCCGCAAACACCACTTGCCTTCCCTGATCTGCTGATTCCGGGACAAAAAAGCCGACGCCAGAGTACTCTCCATTGCGATTATCAGTGGCGCAACTGGACAGTGTGTAGGCGATGTCAAAAACGTTGATCGAAGCATCGGGTACCGATAGGGTTCCTCCAAGCACGCAACCAATAGTCGGATACTGAGCAAACAGCGAGCCGTTGGCGCCCACATCGAGAGCTACCTGTGAGTCCCCCTTCACATAAGTACCAGCCGCTTTATCCAGAGAGATGCCCAGACCACTAATCAGGTTCTGCCGCTTCATGTCAACGTTGGTCTTAACTTCGCCATCGGCGTCGGCCGTAGAGAACTCAGCCGACTCTTGCGACGTGACAGTCCCGCTTATCGTCCCTTGCTCAAGGCCTTTTTTTTCGACAAAGCCATCGGGATCCCGATTGTTCGGATCCAGTTGGCGATAGTCGGTACTGGTGCCGCTGAGACTGGAGCCATCAAATTCGAAGGTTCCAAACGAAAGCCCTGCGTCCACTCCGAAAACAGTTACAAACTTCTTCGTCGGACTAAAATAAGTAACCGGTTTTTGCGAAGGGGCGCCGTTAACATAGGTTACCACTGTCTCATACAGACCGGCTTTCAGTGAGGTGGTATCCCCATCTGAGCCGCCTGAGCTACTGGAACCACCAGAGCCACCACCGCCACATGCGGCCAGGATCAGACTGGCCCAGAGTACTGCTGCTGCACCACCTGAATCAGTAACTTTTCTAAACATACCACACCTCTTTAAAGCCACCTTGGGGAAGTTTGTGCAAACGTCCAGCGAACACACCAGGAATCGGACGCTCTTACTGCAGGTATTCCTTGACCATCCGGCTCCACCAACGCATCGACATCATCCTGAGGGCGTCGTACTTCAATTCGCCTCATGCACTGCTCACGCCGATCAATGGACACTATCCTTTTGAGGAGGCCGGTGAGTGCATCAAAGTTGGTCTGGGATATCAGGGTCGATTTCATAGCAGAAATCCCTCCCCCATGAGATGTGAACGTAGGGACAAAGCAACAATTCAGTAGCCGATTGGAACCAGGCGTTTTTTTGCGCCAGTCTTATTATAGCTTGGATCGGCACACTGTCTGGGGTCTGTGCGGCATCCAACACAAAGCAGATTTGCAGAAATAGTCAGAGCAGAGAACTCATAATCCTTTGGTCTCTGGCTCGAGTCCAGGTGGGCCCACCATTTCATACCTTTTTATTCCAATTCAGAACCCCCAAGTGGTGTCGGTACTCTTTACACAAAGCCTCCAGCATACGATCAGGCTCTGACGCCAGTCCATTGAAAATTCGCCAGTTCCAGTTTCTGGCCATGCTTTTGCATGCTTGTCATATAGCACCTGCCATTGAACGGCGGGATATGTTTGGAACATTTTTGCGAGGAATGTCGCTATGAAAATGAGAACTTTAGCGGCTTTGGCCATAGCGATGCTGGGATCCAGCTCTCTGCTGGCTGTGCCAACATTACAACTGGACATTGATGGCGGCACTTATTTGGGGGGCACAGAAGAAAGTACTGTGACTAATGCTGCAACATTCGATTTGTGGGCTTTAGGCAAGGTACCGAGTGTAGATACGACTATTGACTACTACCTGTCAATTGCGCTTCTGCCTCAGAGCCAAAACATCGGAGATCCCGCAAACCTTGGCGGTGTTACCGTAAATGGCACGGCACTCTCCTCGCTCATAGGTGATTCTGAGTACGGTACCCCACCGATCGAATCAATCTCAAACGGCGGAGAACTTGGTCCACACGGAATTTTCGATACTTTGTATTATCAAATTGCCTTCAGTTTTGATGGTTTGCCGACAGTAGCGTCTTACAACGTTCAAGACGATACTGCTGGACCTGCCGGTGAGGAGTTATTCAAACAGGTTTTTCAGATAGATGCATCATCATTGGCAATGGGTTACGGTCTTCATTTCGACCTTTATACTTACGGTGAAACTAACGGCAACCGGACAGCGATCACGGACTTCGCTCCCTTCTCCCACGATGCTGCCTACTGCGTCGACCGTAACTGTGAGCCGGTAGAAGTGTCTGAGCCCTCAACTCTAGCGCTATTTGGCATAAGCCTGATTGGGCTAGTTGCGATCAGGCGCCGCCTTATCGCCTCTTAGTGTCAGGCTAGTTAACACATCGAAGCTTACCCGTCACACGAAGGTCCCTCACTTGGGACCTTCTTTATAAACTGCTTCTGATACCTGCGCCCACTCTCCATATGACAACGTGTTTCAGAAAGGGCCACCGTCCTCAAATAAGCCTCTGACCATTGCTGACCTTATGATCAGTGCTAACCAGCGTTATCGCACCCTCATCGTTCTTTATTCCGGTCACTAAGCACTCGGACATAAAGGGGCCAATCTGTTTGGGCGGGAAGTTGGTAACGGCGAGTACCTGCTTACCCAACAATGCCTCAGGATCATACAGGTCAGTAATCTGAGCACTGGATTTACGAACACCCACCTCTGGCCCAAAATCGACTTTCAGCTTGTACGCTGGCCTGCGGGCTTCCGGAAATTCGTTCACCTCAATGATGGTGCCGATGCGCAACTCCACGCTCTCAAAATCTTCCCAACTGATCATGCCTGGTGTGTCCCCTGTCTGTTAAAGAAAGTGGCTATTTTCTGTGGTCCGCGAGCAGGGTCCCGACCGTGAACGCGATGTCCTCGTGTTCGGTGTCTCGCCACGGTTCTGCGAGGGATTCGGCTTCCCACTGCTGCATACTGCCTAACGCCAGAACTCTCTCAACGTAGGCGGCGGCGCCTTCGCTCAGGTCCAGCCCGTAGGTGCGTACCCGATAGACGACAGGGGCAAAGAATGCATCCACAGCGCTAAAGCGGTCACCGGCGAGGAACGGGCCACCGAACTGCTGCAGGCCATGGGACCAAAGGCCGTCGATACGGTCGACATCCTTTTGCAGGCCCTCACTGACTGTGTTCATGCGGATACGCAGGCCCACGTTCATGCTGCAGATATCCCGTAGCGACTGGAACCCGGAATGCATTTCAGCAGCAGCACAGCGAGCCCAGGCGCGGGCCTTTGCGTCTTTTGGCCAGACGCCTTCGTGACGCTCGGCCAGATACTCAATGATGGCCAGCGAGTCCCATACGGTTGTGCTTTCGTCCGTCAGGCAGGGTACCTTGCCGCTGGGGCTCAGGCGCCTGTAGGCCTCCCAGGTGGGCTCGTCACCAAACACAATGAGCTGTTCATCAAACTCAATGCCCAGCTCCTTCATCAGGACCCAAGGGCGCAATGACCATGACGAGTAGTTCTTGTTCGCAATATGAAGGGTGTACATCCCTGTCTCCATCCAGGTGGGGTGGTTTATCCGGAAATCAGTTTTGCCGAATACCGTGGCTTCGTATACAACTACACTATGGCCATTAAAAATAACACAAGGAACGCACCATGCCTTTCTCTTCCGATCACATTGATGAACTTAACCTGCTCGCTATGTTCGACCTGTCATCCGCGCAGGAGGGTATCAAGGTTCACCAGCATTCGGCTGCACCAGAGATGGTGACAGCAGCTGAACGCCTACACCAGAAGGGGCTGATCACTCAGAAGGATGGCGGTTACCTGACAAGCCTGGGCAGTGAAATGGCGGAGCATGCGCAGAAAGTATTGTCGGTACTGTCCAGCAGCTGAGCAGCCGGCCGGCTTATCCACCGGGTGCCCGAACGGGTGCCCTTTTTGGTGCCCACCTCCAAAACCTGCAACAGTTCACAACCCTTCGTTACAGAAATAAACACCTTCTGGCCTTATAAGACTCTGTATTTCCTGCATTTTCAAACCACCTTTAACTAGAGGGTGGTCGTTTCGACACCAAAACCTGTCAAAGAAGCCAACGTCCCGATAAGACAAGAGCACTACACTGCTTTTCGAACAAATGTACCAACAATAATGTCCAGCCCTGTTACCCGGCTCCGGGGGCACGGCAAAGGTCCATAACAAAGACAAACAAATGGAGTGTGTTTCATGGTCCCAATCTCCCGTTTTTCCCCGCGTACGATAACACTTGCCGTTGCAGCCGCCTCGGCCGGTTTTTCATTGAATGCCTCGGCCAGTATGGGCAACATCGGTACAACCTATGGTGTGATGCCCGTGGACGTGGCCACCGCACAGTCCCTGTCGATGTTCAACGAGCAGGTGTCAGCCACCTATTACAATCCGTCCTATCTGACCAGTGACGAGCGTGGCGAGTTGACCGGCGGCATCCTCCATGCGGAGCAGGAGCTGCGATCCAGCCGTTCCGACGCGGACGGCGATATCGTTTCCGACTCTCCCAGCCAGCACGTTCTGATCGGCATGAAAACCAACCTTTCGTCCCTGACCCGCTTCGATCATCCGATTTACCTGGGCTTTATCGCAGGCGTTGAGAAGTATGGCAAGGAAATGCTGGCGTTCTCCTCGGAGACGTCCGAAACCGGTCAGTACCTGCAATACGGCAAGGAACCCCTGTTCCTGAACATTGGTGGTGCCACTCCTCTCTGGCGGGGCATCTCAGGCGGTTTTTCGGTACGTGTCACTCTGGAAGCAGCCGCTCAACTGGATGCTGTTTCAACGCTTGGCGGTGAAACCAGCCGCGAGCGACTGGCGGTCAACGCTGAGCCTTCGCTGAAGTCCATCCTTGGCACCACCATCAAGTGGGGCGATACCTTCTGCCCGGACAGCGACTGTTTCCTCGACGGCTGGGAAAGCGCGATCACCTATCGCACCAAGTCATCCGCTTCGACGTCTGTGGACTCCAATATCATCGTTACCCAGACCATCCCCGACCCGGGCCTGAGCCTTGCGGTTGCAACCATTGATTCCTTTCAGCCGGAGACCATCGCTATAGGCACCCAATACAAAGGTGATCGCTGGCGCGTCGGTGGCAGTATCGAACAACAGAACTGGTCGGAACTGGAAGACGAGTTCGCGGGCGACACCATCAAGGATCAGGAAGACGTCAGTGCCGCCAACCGAATCGGCTTTGATGACATCCTGGTGCCTCGCATCGGCGCGGAATACCAGCTCAACCGCACATTTGCCCTCCGCGGCGGTCTTGCGTACGAAGAGTCTCCTCTTAAAACCACCCGTAACCCGGAGCTCAACTACCTGGATACCGATAAGATCGTGGCCGGGCTTGGCATCAGCGCAACCTACCGTCGCACCCGGCTGCTGGCCTACCCGGTTCGTTTGGACATTGGTTACCAGTACCAGCAATTACAGGACAGGGATTTCACCATCGTCGATTTTGACGGTAACGAACAACAGGCAACCGCCGACGGTGATATCCATGTGATCAGCGGCTCCATCACCCTGAAATTCTGAGGAGAGGTTTGCCATGAAATACAACAACACACTGGCACTGATCCCCGCGGCTCTGCTTGCCGCATGCGGCGGGGGTGATGAACAGACAATCGATGAGCCCACGCCCTCGGGAGAGGTGGTCTACTCTTACCCCGCAGATGGCCAGAGCAACGTTAGCCCCAAGGCTGAGATGGTGCTGCGCTTCTCCCATGCGCTATCTGACAACGATATCGCCAGCAAGATCCGCATAACCGATGGCAGCACCGATCTGAGCTTCACTGCCGAGAGCGTGGATGGCGGGCGCAGCCTGACATTGTCGCCGCAAGGCGAACTCAACCCGGGCGCCGATTACACCATTGAGTTTACCGAGGCATTGCAGGCAGAAGGCGGCCGTACGATTCCGAATCCCAATGCCTTCGGCCCGGAGGGCGTGCAGTTTTCAACACGGGGTGCGTTCAGCGGTATCGCCGGGCTGGACAACCTGAGCACGGAGTTCACGGTTGCGGAAATGATTCCCTCCGAGGGCAATGTATTCCAGCCCATGAACTTCTCGACGTTCAGACTGCAAATGACCCAGACCGTACACCCGGACTGGAAGGCACTCGGTGGTGTCATTGAAATCACTGACAGCAACGATAACGTGGTGCCGGCCACCGTTCTTGTGAAAGGCCGGGACATCACCATCGACCCCTGCCTGGCAGACTCAAAAGAGCGCTGTGGCCGCGAGGAGGACATACTCACCTCGGGCGAGACCTACACGGTGTCAGTCCGTAACCTGCCGAGTCTCCATGGCGGCACGCTGGACGACTTCAGCGACACTATCACCCCACGCGACACCGGCCCGACCGTTGTGCTGTCCCAGCAGGTGGTGGATTCCGGTCTGAACGCCGGCGAGAACGCCGAAAACACCCGCAAGTCCCGGCTAAACGGGCAAATCATCAACGGAATTACTCTGAACTCCGTACTACAGGGGAATGCCGGGCCATCCCAGCAAACCGGCGATCTGTTTGCAGAGCTCGCTTACGCACCGGCATTTACGGCCGACGAGCCCCTGCCACTGCGAGTTCCGAAAGGCAGCGTGCTGACCAGCAGCAGCCTGGATGTCCGTGTCAATGGTGAGGTGCCGGTTATAGACCCGGCAACCGGAAACATCCAGAAAACCGGCGACATCAAGGTGACCATGTTGTCGGACGCCACCGGTTACCTGATGCCAAACCCTTACACGGATAGCATGAACGCGCCGCGCCACGTCAAACTGTTTATGGACGTTGCCATGAACACGGAAGAGGCACAGCCCAATGCTTCGTTATCCCAGGACCTGCTTGGGGTGGAGCTGACCGGCATCGCGATCGTGGAAGACGGCGTTCTGACCATCGACGCCATCGGCATGGTCGAACCCAACCTGCTGGGCCAGGAATTCACCGACGCCACCATTGCCTTTCGCATCGAAGCCGCGACGGATTCCGAATCCGCACTGGATGCCGCCGAACAACGGGACGAAGAACTGGCGGACAACACCGGCCCGCAACTGGTGAGCTGGATGCCGGGACCTGAAGATGCAGTGCCCGATACCCGCCAGGACATGCAACGCCCGGGTGATCCCGTCGTACTCAACTTCAATGAGCCACTGGACGCAGACACCATCGCCGATGGCATTGCCTTGGTCGAAGGAGGCAACCCACTGACTACCGGCGATGGCACGCTCGAGGTCAAGCTCGACGGAACCACACTGGTGCTGAATCCCGAGGGAGGCCTCAAGCATGGCGTTGACTACACAGTACAGATCGGCAACGCCCTGACCGACCTGGCCGGTAATGGCGCAACACCGGAAAACCTGACGTTCGCACTGCCGGATATAGGGGACGATTCGGTCGCTAAGGCTTCGCCTCTTGCACTCACCACCTACCCCGGCTACCCGTGCGTCACCACCGGCATCAATCTTGCTCAGGACTCCCACGGGCAATGCATAGACGCAGCCGACGGTGGACCAGCCGGCGACGTGCTGCCAGTTACCGAACATCCGGAGGATCGACCCATTGTGGTAGTGTTCTCCCAGTCGATGGCTCTCGATACCATCAACAGTGACACCTTTATTGTTGAGAAAGTAACGGATTCTGCCACCCCAATCGGCTCCGGGGAGGTCATTAGCGGCCGGATCGAGAAGAACAATCAACGCATCCGGTTCTACCCGGATCGCCCATGGGATACGGCAGACGGCACCTTCTACCGCTACACCATGAAGTCCGCCAGTGGTGCCGGAAACTGCAGCGCTGCCATCTGCTCGGAGCTGAACTACCCGCTGCAAACGGACATGTTGGTGGACGCCACCGATACCGGCGGCCCGGATATGACCATCTATTTCAAGGGGTCAGAAGCCCAGGAGACCGTCTTCACCCCCCTGCGAAATCTTCCGATTCGCGACGTGAACTCCAACTACATAGTGGACTGCCCGACATTGGGCGGAGAAGCGTGTCTCGAGCCGTTCGACCACGAGGGCAGCGACGCGGACGGCTTTCTGCCTTCTGCAAACGCCGCGAAACTCCTGGTTAACGGCCAGACAGCCGACGGAGGTGTACTGGGTGACCTCGACGCTCGCGTTGGCTGCAGTACCGATGGTCCGGATTGCCCACGCAATAAATTCATCTATCAGACGTACGCGCTGAATACAGAAGTAACGGGCCCAGCGGTGGACCCTGAAACCGGTCAGGAAGGTGTAGGCGTGCTGTTGTACCCCACTCTGCTGGCCACCACCTCGACCGATGTCTATATTGACCTGCCTTTTCTCCTCGGAGGTGAACAGACTTCCACCACCGGCCCGCAAATCCTGCGGATGAGATATGCCAAAGATGACCCTGACTGCACCAGTAATTGTGCTCGAAATAGCCTGATACCGGGCATCATCATCGAAGGCGAGGACGGCCCTGTATTCAAGACCGAAGCCGAACTATTTCTCGATGCACCAAACCTCCAGGCACCTCTGAACGCAACACACAATCTCTACAGCTATCCATTTACCCTGAAGCTCGAGGGCCCGGTCAGGTTCTTTAACGATGGACGAATGCAGGTGGAACAACGAACCACCAACGTACCGCAAATCAACGTGGTAGCAGTTGCGTTCGAGTCGGCGACCGTTGAAATCCCCCTGATCATCCCCGAGCAGGGCGTTTACCTGAACTTCCTGTCCAACCCCATCAAGGAAATTCCAGCAGAGTACTAACTTCAGGCTCCGCTACTTATGGCCAGCCCTCGGGCTGGCCTTTTTTGTGGCCGGAAAGGCCATAAACCGGTTTTCCACTCTCCTGCGTTTCCTGCTAATCTGGTTGCCTGTTGAAACCAACTCCGAAGTCCGGGGCCGAGCGGGGACGGTGTCCCGAAACCGTGCGGAGCCATGGATGGCGGAGCCCGAGCGTTACAGGGACGTATTCAAAGCGTGTTTCGGAATACCGTCCCTGCTTGGCCATGCTCAGAACAATAACAATCAGTTTGGAGAGACCCTATGGAAAACGGCACCCACTACCGTACCTGCCATCTGTGTGAAGCCATGTGCGGCGTGGCCATCGAGGTCAGGGATGGCCATGTCGCCTCCATCAAGGGCGACGAGGACGATCCGCTGAGCCATGGCCACATCTGCCCCAAGGCCGTCGCCCTCCAGGACCTCCACGAAGACCCGGAGCGCCTGCGCAAACCGGTACGGCGCACCACCGACGGCTGGCAGGAAATGGAGTGGGACGAAGCCTTTGACCTGGTGGCCAGCCGACTGCACCGGGTACGCAAAGAGCACGGCCGCAATAGCATTGGCGCTTACCTCGGCAACCCCAACGTACACAATCACGGCTCGCTGGTGGCTACCATGCCATTCCTCCGGGCCCTGGGCACCCAGAACCGGTTCTCCGCCACCTCCAACGACCAATTGCCCCACATGCTGGCCAGCCTGGAAATGTTCGGGCACCAGATTCTCTTCCCGATACCGGACATCGACCGCACCGACCTGTTCATCTGCATTGGCGCCAATCCGATGGCCTCCAACGGCAGCCTGATGACCGTGCCGGACTTCCGTGGGCGACTCAAGGCACTCAAGGGCCGTGGCGGCAGGATGGTGGTCGTGGACCCACGTCGCACAGAGACCGGCAAGCTGGCCGACGAATTTCACTTCATCCGCCCCGGCACCGATGCCCTGCTGTTAATGGCCATGGTGCACACCCTGTTTGAAGAAAACCTGGTGAACCTCGGCCATGCAGAACAATGGACGAAAGACGTAGACCTGATCCGGCTGGCCGCAATGGGCTTCACCCCCGAAGCCGTCAGCGAACAGACGGGCATGCCGGCTGCTGATATCCGCAACCTCGCGCGGCAACTGGCCACAACACCGAGGGCTGCGCTGTACACTCGCATGGGCACCAGTACCCAGGCCTTTGGCGGCGTTGCGACCTGGCTTGCCTACGTGCTCAATATCCTGACCGGGAAGCTGGACAGCACTGGCGGCATGATGTTCACGCAACCCGCGATTGATCTGATCGCACTCGGTGGCATGTCCGGCCAGAAGGGCCATTTCGGCAAGCGATTCAGCCGGGTGAAAAAACTGCCTGAGTTTGCCGGCGAATACCCTTCAAGCACCATGGCCGATGAGATTCTCACGCCCGGCGAGGGCCAGATACGGGCATTCGTGACGGTGGCGGGCAACCCGGTGCTTTCAAGCCCCAACGGTGGACGGCTCGACGAGGCCTTCGGCGGCCTCGACTTCATGGTGTCGGTGGATTACTACCTCAATGAAACCACCCGTCATGCGGACGTCATACTGCCTCCCACCGCCGGGCTGGAACGCAGCCACTACGACCTGATCTTCAGCATGTTTGCCGTTCGCAACACCGCCAAATACAGCCCTGCCCTGTTCGATGCCGGCAATGACGCCCGCCACGACTGGCAGATACTGCTGGAACTGGCCCATCGTCTGGAGAAGAAACGAAAAGGTGGCCGCCTGCCCCTGCGTTCCGAGATGGGTTGGCGTGCGTTCAAACAGATCGGGCCGGACCCGATCCTTGATCTTATGTTGCGGGCCGGGCCCTACGGAACCGACATCGGTCCTGCACGCGGCCTGGTTCAGCCCGCCATCGACCTGGTGATGGATATACTTCCGGAGCGTCATCCCCTGCGGGGTCTGGCAAAAATGAGCCCACTGAACCGTCACTGGCAGGACTTGCCCAAGGGGCTGTCCATCAGCGCCCTTAAGGAACTACCCAACGGTGTGGATCTCGGGCCACTTCGCCCATGCATGCCCGGCAGGTTGTTTACCCGCGACGGCAAGGTAAACCTGGCCCCGCGCCGGTACTTGCAGGATCTGGGGCGGCTCCATGCCTTACTCATGGCACCGCCCTCCGACGGCCTGCTACTGATCGGGCGCCGGCACGTTCGCAGCAATAATTCCTGGATGCACAACAGCCAGCGGTTGGTGAAAGGCAAGGACCGCTGTACCCTGATGATCCATCCGAAAGACGCTGCTCGCTGTGGCCTTCAGGCTGGTGATTCCGCCGAGATTGGCTCCACCTCCGGGCGGATTGTATTGCCGGTGGAGATCACCGAGGATGTGATGGCAGGTGTGGTTTCAGTACCCCATGGCTGGGGCCACCATCGGGAGGGTACCGGGCAGAGTGTGGCGGTTGCCCACGCCGGCGCCAGCATAAACGACGTATTGAGCGATCAGGAGATTGATCCGCTTGTTGGCACGTCCGTACTTAATGGGCAGACCGTGTCTGTAAAAGTCTGGCGTGCGGACCGCCAGCGTAAACAGGCCTGACATTCTCAAGGGAGACTTCTATGCCGCCGTGGCTTCAATGGACACTGATTATTGCCGGCCTGCTGGCCATCGCGCTGCTTGTCGCGTTTATCGGCCGCCAGTTCCGTGCCCTGCAGGACAGCAGGAGGCGGCAGGAGAAAACCGAGTCTTTCCAGAAGGAACGCCGCGACAGCATGATTGAAAGTATCCGGGTATTGGCCATGGCGGTGGAAGAGAATCAGGTTGAATACTCCGAAGCCTGTCTGCGAATCAAGGGCCTATTGGACCACGTGGCACCGGAGTTGCTGGACCAGTCTCCTTTCCGGGTGTTCCAGGAAGTGCATGAGCAGATCCAGCACATGCCGACCCATCGCGCCCGCCAGGAAACGGATGCCCGCTTCGTGGAAAAGATGGACCGCGAGCGCCTGGCAGTCGAAAAGGAGCACGCCGACGCCATTCGCCGCGCCGCAACGGCCATTCGACACCATCCGTTCCAGGCCTGACCCTTACCAATATGAGTCTGACGCTCCAGTATTTTGTAACAGTTTGTAACCAGATTTCATCGCTGAAGGTTTGATTAGCTTTACAAATCAATCTCTTCAGATGTCACAGAATTATGACGCCCGGCTCATTCACCAAACAGCAACGTAGCCAGCTTTTATTTCACTCCATATTGGCTAAGTTTAAAAAAGCACGTTGCCACTACCGACCCTGCAACGGCTCACGTTGTTTTCTCCTGAACACGTTTGGTTTGATCTGCAACAAGCGGGTGAGCTTGCCGGCCTTCGGGCCGGCTTTTTTGCGGGGCTGAACTAGAGAGGTTTGGCGGTAGAGAGGACCTACTGATTCATCATCCCCGCCATCGCCATAATGCTGTCCTTGTTTCCGACCAGTTCATCAAACTGCGCTTCCACCTTTTCCCTGTTCAGACCGAGAGATTCGTAGAACGCGTCCGACACCTCTTCACCCGCACCCAACGCAACACCGCGCTTGGTCAGCAGTTGCCGACTCAGCCAGAGCAGTTTGCTGTATACCGCGTAAGGGCCGTCGTAACCAGGATTCTTCTGGTTGCGGATTGCCAGGCAGACCTCATCAGGCATACCCCAGTTCTGCATCAGTTCCGCCGCAATCTGCTCCCGGGTCACGCCCAGCAGATAATGCTCAATCATTGAGGAGTCGAGATGGGGGTTGGCTTCCAGCGACCGGCACACCAACTTGAAATGGGGAGGAAACACCTGTGCCAGCACCAGGTAACCAAAGTTATGCAACAACCCTCCCAGGTACGCAAGACCAAAGATAGGGCGCTCGCCACGAGGCATCATGCTGGCCAGGATGCCGGCCGCCTGAGCCTGCCATATCGCCTGTTGCCAGTAATCCACATAGCCTTCCGGATGATCCTGGGGCTGCTTCAGGGCACGCCCCAGAGACAGGCCCATGGCCAGATTCATGACCAGGTCGAACCCCAGAATCCGAGACACCGCGTCGTGCACAGAGCGCACCTGACCTGCCGCCGCATAAAAGGACGAGGACGCCCAACTGACCACCTGAGCCGCCAGGCTGGGGTCACTTTCCACAACGTCCACCAGGTCTCCCATCACAGCGTTGGGGTTCACCCGCAGGTGAATAATGCGCTGGGCGGTCTCGGGTAGAGGAGGCAATTCCAGAGTGTCTTCCAGGCGCTGCTGAATGCGCAGCGAGGTAAACCGTCGAATGGCGGAATGCAACTGGTCCCGGTCTTTTTCCGGGCTGTTGAGATTCACGGCAATGGTGTCCCGCGCCACCGAAAACGAATGGCGGTCGGCCGCGACGGTGATTCCCCGGAACTCGTCGCCAGGCATGACCATACAAAGATTCTGCTCACCCAGGACCAATGCCACAGAGGACAACTCATCCACCCGCGCGTCCACGATCGTGGGCCAGCCGGTCAGAGACGGTAAGGCGGGCAGCTCGGTCAGGCCAGAGCGCTCACGAACGCGGACCTGCTCCCGTCGCTTCATCACCCGCAGGTCTCGCCCCAACTGTTTGTTCAGGGCGCTGATATCGAGCAGGTCACCCTCGCGGCAAATGGCCTGGAGATTCCCCTCCTCATCCGTGAGCAACACCATTCGCAACAGTTCGTCGTCCCGGGCCTGACTCACATCCCTAAGGGAAACGCCGGCAGCCGACTCACCCAACGCCTGCCTGACTGCGACAGGTAGCTCCATAAGTTTCTCCCAAAATGTAGACGGTGCCCCGTTGGACACATTGGTTTCACTCAGTATAGGGTACAAACCGTGACCCAACTTTGACATCAGGCGGGTTTTCACACGATTTCTTCTACCGGCGCGGCACTTTTACACGTCGCCGTAGCGAATTCGCTCCCCCAACCAACGGCGAATCAAACCGTTCACCAATGCCGGCTGCTTCATCAGCGGCGGCGCCATTTCACGGATTGGCTCGATCCAGCCCTTGTCCCGTTCAAAGTCTGCCAGCCGGAACTGCATCATACCTGTCTGGCGGGTGCCTAACACTTCTCCTGGCCCGCGTATTTCCAGGTCTTTCTCGGCAATTACAAAACCGTCCTGACTGTCGCGCAGGGCCTGCAAACGCGCCTTGCCATTCAGCGATAATGGAGGATGGTACATCAACACACAAAAACTGGCCTCTTCGCCCCGGCCAACCCTGCCCCGCAGCTGATGTAACTGCGCCAGGCCCAGGCGCTCCGGATTCTCGATGATGATCAGCGAGGCATTGGGCACATCCACCCCCACTTCAATTACGGTGGTCGCCACCAGAAGGTCGAGCTCGCCGTTCTTGAACTGTTCCATGACCGCCGCTTTTTCGGCTGCCTTGAGGCGACCATGAACAAGCCCCACCTTCAGATCTGGCAGACGTTCCGCCAGCTCCTGCGCAGTCACTTCCGCCGCCTGGCACTGCAGCGCTTCTGACTCCTCAATCAGCGTGCACACCCAGTATGCCTGCCGGCCTTCCTTGCAGGCCTTTCGTACCCGATCAGTCACATCGTCACGCCGGCTGTCGGGAATGGCGATGGTTTCGATAGGCTTGCGGCCGGGGGGCAGCTCATCAATCACCGACGTATCCAGGTCCGCGTAGGCGCTCATGGCCAGCGTACGCGGAATCGGGGTCGCTGTCATAATCAACTGGTGTGGCGCCATGGTGCCGCCGACGCCCTTCTCCCGCAGGGCCAGCCGCTGATGCACGCCAAAACGGTGTTGTTCGTCCACAATCACCAGTGCCAGGCGACTGAACGCAACATCTTCCTGGAACAGGGCATGGGTACCTATCACCACGGCGGCTTCGCCACTGCCAACCGCCTCCAGAGCCTCCTTTCGTGCCTTGCCCTTAATCTTTCCCGACAGCCAAGCCAACTGGATGCCAAGCGGCTCCAGCCAGCCGCGAAAATTCTGGTAGTGCTGTTCCGCCAGTATTTCCGTGGGCGCCATCAGCGCCACCTGGGCGCCAGCGCCAATGGTCTGCAGTGCTGCCAGCGCCGCCACCACGGTTTTACCGGACCCCACGTCCCCCTGCACCAACCGCAACATGGGTACCGGCTGACTGAGATCCTGACGGATCTCGGTCATAACCTGTCGCTGCGCCCCGGTAAGGCTGAACGGAAGCAGATCAAGGAAACGTTCGGGCAAATCACCGGTTGGCAGTAATGGCAGCGCTTCCCGGGCCTGAACCTGCTGTCGCACCTGCAAAAGGCTCAGTTGGTGGGCCAGCAGCTCTTCCATAACCAGTCGCTGTTGGGCCGGGTGCCGCCCCTCCATCAACAGATGAACCGGCGCATTGGCCGGCGGCGAATGCACCAGCTCGACCGCTTCGGTGATCCCCGGCAACTGGTAACTGGCGAGCAGTTCTTCCGGCAACCAGTCACGGATCGGGTAACGTTTGAGGTAGCCCAGCGCCTGCTGGCACAGAGCGCGCACTCGCGGCTGCTGAATGCCTTCTGTCAGGGGATAAACGGGCGTTAGCGTGGCCTCGCCCTGGGCGGGCATCGGCGGCGGATTGACCTGGTATTCGGGGTGGTAGAACTCGTAACCGGCCCGGCCCGGCCGAACCTCACCGAAACAACGCACCCGCGCGCCTTCCGTGAGCTGGTTCTTTTGGGCGGCATTGAAATGGAAGAAACGCATGACCAGGAAGCCACTGTGATCCTTCAGGGTCACCTGCAGGCTGCGGCGACGGCCCATCACCAGATCGGTTTTCATCACCTCGCCTTCCACCACCCCGACGTCGCCAATACGCAGGTTGCCCATGGGGATAATGCGTGTGCGGTCCTCGTACCGATGGGGAAGATGGAACAGCAGATCCTGCAGCGAACGGATGCCCAGTTTCGACAGCTTGTCGGCCAGGGCATTACCGACGCCCTTCAGGGTGGTAACGGCAATGTCGTCCAGTGACATCATGGCCTGGCTCAGGCGGTTGCGGCCGCAGCCGGGGTTTCAATCTTCGCTTTCTCGATCACCCGACACTGGCTGGCCGCCAGCGACAGCACATCAATCGCCTTTGGTCGTGGGAAAGTGACCCGCCAGGCCAGCGCCACCGTGCGATAGGGTACTGGCGCCGCAAAAGGCCTGACCGCAAGTATGCTCTCGTCATACTGCATCGCCGTTGCAGCGGACAAAGGTAAAACGGTGATACCCAAACCAGAGGCAACCATGTGACGTATGGTCTCCAGGGAACTGCCTTCAGTCACCAGTGAAGGCGACGCGGCACTGGGATTACGGGTGACCGCATCCACCAGCGGCGGGCAGGATTCCAGCACCTGGTCACGGAAACAGTGGCCGGGGCCGAGCAGCAGCAACTGTTCCTTCGCCAGCTCCTCGGCGGTCAGGCTGTCACGCTTGGTCAGTGGATGACCTCCCGGCAGCAGCACCACAAAAGGCTCGTCGTAGAGCGGCAGGGTAACGACCTCCGGCTCTTCAAACGGCAGTGCGATGATGATGGCGTCCAGTTCTGACTGGCGCAGTTTCTGCCGCAGTGTGGCGGTGTAGTTTTCCTCAATGTAGAGCGGCATCTCAGGCGCGGCGCGGCGCAGCTCCGGCAACAAATGCGGGAACAGGTAGGGGCCGATGGTATAGATGGCGCCCACCTTAAGGGGGGCATTGAGCTGGTTCTTGCCATCCTGAGCCATGTCACGGATAACACCCACCTGATCCAGAACCCGCTGGGCCTGGTCGATGATACGCTTGCCCGTTTCGGTAACCCGGATACTGTTTTTGCTACGCTCAAACAAGGGTATGCCGAGTTCGTCCTCCAGTTTCTTGACGGCCACACTCAAGGTCGGCTGACTGACATGACAGCGCTCGGCGGCACGGCCAAAATGCCTTTCCCGGGCAAGGGTAACAACGTATCTTAACTCGGTCAGAGTCATGGCGGGCTCCGGTCAGAATTCGTCCAGGTCAGGGATCGTACAAACGTTCCGTTAATTTATTAGCCAAAGCATAAGGATTGATATTGTCTATGGCAATCACTGAGCACCAACAAACGCCAAGAATACTGGTTGCGGGCTGTGGCAAGCTCGGCGGCGCCATTGCCTCTCAGCTTACCGGAACGGCGCAGGTATACGGCCTACGGCGCAATCCGGACAGGGTCCCGGAGGGCATCCAGGCGCTGGGGGCGGACCTCATGGTGCCGGAGCAGGTGCGCTCAGTACTGCCGGACAACCTCGACATTGTGGTTTATTGCCTCACGCCAGCAAGCTACGACAATGAGGGCTATCGCAATGCCTACGTAAAGGGCCTGCAGAACCTGATCGACGCGCTGGACGGGCGCCAGCTCACGCGGCTGGTGTTTATCGGTAGCAGCAGTGTCTACGCTCAGGACGACGATTCCTGGGTGGATGAGACCAGCCCAACCGATCCCACCCGATACAGTGGCCAGGCAATACTCGCGGGTGAAAGGATCGCCCTGGAGAGCGGCAGTCCGGCAACCGTAATCCGCTTCAGTGGCATCTACGGCCCGTCGCGGGCGCGCTTCCTTGACGCGGTGATGAATGGCAACATGAACCCGACCTCTCCCGGCCCCTACAGCAACCGTATCCACGAAGCGGATGCGGCCGCGGCCACCTGCCATATCGTGGAGCGGGCACTCGCCGGCCAACCACTTGAAAACTGCTACCTCGCCAGCGATTGCGAGCCTGTGCGACTGGATGAGGTGGTGGCGTGGGTGCGTGAACAACTACCCTGCGCCAAGCCTGGCCCCGACGCCCGCCAGGGTGGTCGCGCGGGGAGCAAACGCTGCAACAACCAGCGGCTGCTGGACTCTGGTTTCCATTTCCGCTATCCGGACTTCCGGGTGGGCTATCAGGAGATGATTGCCGAAAAAACCCGGTAGGCCTGGCGAGCCCCCTACCAACGAAAAAGGCGGCCCATGGAGGCTGTGTAAAAACTTAATTTACACCGCCTTCTGAAGCGGCGATCAAAATGCCTCGGCATATTGTCCGGGGCATTTTTGCGTCTAATCGTCCACTTTTTTCAGGTAATAAAAAGCCGA